>Ga0316204_10000240_pt1 | contig 226954 bp, 210 predicted proteins | sample 6monrhotite_MG_2_FD_205661 | JGI IMG/M metagenome (GOLD analysis project Ga0316204, IMG submission 205661) | Microbial mat bacterial communities from mineral coupon in-situ incubated in ocean water Damariscotta River, Maine, United States -... | ecosystem: Environmental > Aquatic > Marine >... | reverse complement strand
GGTGATGGAAGCGTCTACGCCCCCAAGGCTGATCTCGACCAGAGGTTTGATTTTAAATTGTGCAATTGGATCTGCCACGTCGTATGTCCGCCTGATCAGGTTGCGTGTCTGTCTTCAGTTTAACGGTTCCGGCCACTCTTTAGGGCCCGACCCGCATCAATTCGTTTGGTCAGTTTAGAGCACATTTAAAAATGCGCACCTTTCCTAACCGTCTTGAAGGGTGAGGGCAAGCCCCGAGGCTGGAATTTTGGCGTTTTTGTCACTTTTCGGGACTTTGCCGACCTTCGGTGTCGGTTTCGTTCCCATTTGTTGCGCCAGAAGCCCCGGTTTCCTTCAAATCTTCCTTCAAGTCTTCGTTCAAATCGTCCGCCATGCGCATGGCGGTGTTGTACACGTTCAAAATGCCCGCCGCGCCGCCGAGGAAGATGCAAATGATCATCATCCAAGGTTTCGTGTCGAGCAGCTTGTCCAGCCCCCAACCCAAACCGACCCCCACAAGAAGCGCCGAGATCAGCTCGGTGCTCATGCGGAATGCCTGTCCCAGGCCGGACTTCTCATTGCTCAGCTTGGGTTCTTTCCGGGATGTGCCCAGTTCGACCTGACGCGCTTTGCGCAAACGCTTGTTCAGATCGTCGCCCTTTGCTTGCAATGATCGCTCAGGATCGTGGTCTGCCATTTTTGACCCTCATGCGCCTTCGCGATTGCCAGCCTTATAGTCCTCAGACTGCGGGCCGGAAGCGGGGGCATCATAGCTATGTGTTGGGTGCTGTCAAGCGCAGCAATCTCTAATATAAGTGACTGATAATACAGTGTATATTAGAACATTCTGAAGTTGCTGGTTTGACCTTAGGGCGACTCGCGAAATTTTTCAGCTTCTTCAAGGTCTACGCTGACCAATTGGCTGACCCCGCGCTCCGACATCGTAACGCCAAACAGGCGATCCATGCGGGCCATGGTCATGCGGTGGTGGGTGATGATCATGAAACGGGTCGAGCCTGAAGCCGCCATTTCTTCAAGCATGGTGCAAAAACGATCGACGTTGGCGTCATCAAGCGGCGCATCGACCTCATCGAGCACGCAAATCGGCGCAGGATTGGTCATAAACACCGCAAACAGCAGCGCAGTGGCGGTCAGCGCTTGTTCGCCGCCTGACAGCAAGCTCAACACCTGCATACGCTTACCCGGCGGGCTGGCGAGGATTTCCAAACCCGATTCGAGCGGATCGTCGGCTTCAATCAGCTTCAAATGCGCCTGACCGCCGCCAAACAGGCGCACGAACAGCTCTTGGAAGTGTTTATCGACTTCGCGGAATGAGGCCAGCAGCCGTTCGCGGCCTTCGCGGTTGAGCTCATTGATGCCCCGACGCAGCTTTTCGATGGCTTCGATCAGGTCGCCACGTTCGTTTTCTAGGGTTTCGATCTGCTCGCCCATTTCCCGCGATTCGTCTTCGGCGCGCAGGTTGACCGGGCCCATGGTGTCGCGTTCGCGCATCAGGCGATCGACTTTGCGTTCCATCGCTTCTTCGTCGGGAAGAACGGCGTCGGCCTCAAGTTCGGCCACTTCGGCGAGCTCGTCGGGGCCGCAGTCGAGCTTTTCGCGCACCCGTTCGGCGATGGAGGCGCACGCTTGCTTGCCTTGTTCGACAGAACCTTCGATGCGCACGCGGGTTTCGCGCGCCAACGCCAAGCCGCTTTCGGCTTCGCGCAAGCCTTTGTCGCTTTCGGCAAGCTTGCTTTCGGCTACCGCCAACTGATCTGCGGCGGCTTGGCGTTTGGCTTCGGCGGCGTCGATATAGTCCAGCAGCTCGACGCGCTTTTGTTTGATCTCTTCGGGGCGCTGGGCCAGTTCTTCCAACTCGGCGCGGATTTGGCCGGTGCGATCATCGAGATCGGAAATACGCTGTGCAGCGCCTTCGGAGCGTTCTGTCCACGACGCCAATTCGCGTTCGATATCGGCCAAACGCCGCGCGCGTTCTTCGGCGTTGCGTTTGAGGCCGGCGAAGATGCCCTGGCGTTCGACCTGAATGGTGCGTTTGTTGGCCAATTCTTCGCGCACCCGCATGACCTCTTCACGGGCCAACTCGGTGTTGGGCAGTTCACCCAATGCGACCTGCGATTCGACGCATTGTTCCTTGGCCTCGGAAATGTCGCGCTCCAGCGTTTCAGCGGCATTAACCACGGCTTCGAGCTTAGAGTTTTGCTCTGCGATCTGGGTGCGGATCGCGGCAACTTGGTCACGGGCTTGGCTGTGTGCAGCTTCGCGGTCGCGCAGCGCTTGACGCGCGGCGCGTTCCGCTTCGCGGGCGTCTTCGGCGGCTTCGCGTGCGGTGAGCGCGCGGGCGTCGGCTTCATCGACTTGGGCTTCAGCGGTTTCCAGCTGAGCGCGCACGTCTTTGAGGCGGTTGAGCTGTTCCAAGCGCACCGCAGCGGCGGTTTGCGCGCCTTCGGTGATGGTGTAGCCGTCCCAGCGCCACAGTGCGCCTTCGCGGCTGACCAGGCGTTGGCCTTGCTTGAGGTCGCGCGACAGGCGCTCGCCGGTGGCGGCGTCATCGACCACGCCGATTTGGCATAAGCTTCGCGTCAGTGCGCTCGGGGCTTGGGTGACGTCGGACAACGCGCGTGCGCCGTCGGGCAGGGCGGGGGCGTCGGCGTACGGCTCCAACCCGGTCCAGTGCACAGGCGCTGATTCGTCGGATGACGCGTCAAGCTCTTCGCCCAACGCCGCGCCCAACGCAGCCTCATAACCAGCTTCGACGGATACGGCTTCGATCATCGGCGGCCACATTTCCGGCTCGCCGGTTTCGAGAACCTTCGCCAGCGCCTGTTCTTCGGCTTCCAGACGCGACAGCGCGACGCGCACCTCTTGCAGGTGCTGGCGGACGTTTTCCGAGGTTTCCTGGGTGGCGGCGGAGGTCGCTTCGGCCGTTTCCAAATGTTCGCGGGCGCCAGAGATGGCGTCTTCGGCCGCGACCAATGCGGCTTCGGCGTCGTTGAGCCCGCTGGTTTCCGACGCGACCCGTTCCAGGTGTTTGCGCTGGTCGTTGAGTTCGCGCAGACGGTGCGACAACTGATCGATGCGGGTTTCCAGATCCTGCACAGAACGGGTCAGGCTGGCGCGTTCGGCTTCGTCGGCGGCCAGCTTGTCGGTCAGCTGGGTGTGGTTGTCTTCCAGCTCGTTGACGTGCGCGGTGGCCTCAATCAGTTCGACCTGGGCGCTTTCGATGACTTCGCTTTCACCGTCCTGGGCACCGACGATTTCGTCTTTTTCATGGGCGAGGCGTTGTGAGGCCTGGGTTGCGTCTTCGGCCAAGTTGCGTTCGCGCGCAATGTCGTGGCTGACCTGTTCCAAGCGGTGAACCCGATCCAGGCGCGCGTCTTCGATGCGTTTGACTTCTTCGTCGAGGCCGTCGCGCGCCAATGACAGGCGTTGCAGCTCCGCCGCCGCTTCGGTTTCGGCTTGGCGCAGGCTCGGCACCACGTCCGCCGTGCCTGCGTGGGCCGTGGTGGCGCCGGCGACTTGGGCGGTCAATTGGGCGACGATGTTTTCGGCTTCTTTAAGCTTCTCGCGATCCACTTCCAGCCCGTCGATGGCGTTGACCCAACGGATATGGAACAGCAGGGCTTCGGCCTTGCGGATGTGATCGGACAGATTGCGGTAGCGGGTCGCTTGGCGGGCCTGCTTTTTCAAGCTTTGCAGCTGGCCTTCCAAAGTGATGAGGATGTCATCGAGCCTTGAGAGGTTGTTTTCCGCGCCACGCAAGCGCAGCTCGGCTTCGTGACGGCGTGAGTGCAGGCCGGTGATGCCGGCGGCTTCTTCCAACAACACCCGGCGGTCGGCGGGTTTGGCGGAAATCACTTGGCCGATTTTGCCTTGGCTGACCAAGGCGGTGGAACGTGAACCGGACGCCGCGTCGGCGAACAGCAACTGCACGTCCTTGGCGCGGACCTCCTTGCCGTTGACTTTGTAGTTCGAGCCGCGGTCGCGTTCGATCTTGCGCACGACTTCGAGGTCTTCGGCGTCGTTGAACATCGCCGGTGCGATGCGCATTTTGTTGTCCAGGTGCAAAACCACTTCGGCGACGTTGCGCGCCGGACGGTTGGATGATCCGCCGAAAATGACGTCGTCCATGGCCGACCCGCGCATCTGCTTAGCCGACGTTTCACCCATCACCCATTTCAGCGCTTCGACAAGGTTCGACTTGCCGCACCCGTTGGGCCCGACAACGCCGGTCAGACCGGGCTCAATTTTGAGCTCGGTCGGATCGACGAAGGATTTGAACCCTGAAAGTCTGAGCCGAGTGAAGCGCAGCACGTGGTGATGTTCCCTTTAGTATTGAACTGAGAGCGAGAGCGCTCAGTTGGCCCCTTTGGCGCTGAGAGCTTTGTCCAACTCGTCTCTGAAATCGTCGTACGACATTGCGCCTTGGATTTTTTTGCCATCCAAAATGAAGGTTGGCGTCGAACTGATGGAATAGAGATCCTGCGCACTTTGCGAGGCGCTTTGAATGCCCTTGGCGAGGTCCTCGCTTTGCAGGCATTGATCGACGTCTTCGATGCTGAGACCGGAGAAACGTGCGATGGCGACCAGGCCTGCACGCGGTTTTTCCGAACGCGCCCAGCTGTCTTGGGCGTGATACAGGCGGTCGAACAGTTCAAAATGGCGCTTAGGTCCCGCGCAGCGCGCGATCATCGCAGCGGCCAAAGCCAAGTTGTCCAACGGGAAATCGTGAAACACGATGCGCACCTTACCGGTGTCGACGTAATTCTTTTTGACGTCGGGCAGGGTTTCGGTGTGGAAACGGGCGCAATGGCCGCAAGTCAGCGACGAATATTCGTGCAGCGTCACCGGGGCGTCGGGTGAACCGATGCTCATTTCACTGAGCGCGTCTTGCACCGACGCCATGGCCGCGCGTGCGCTGGTGGGCGCAACAAGGCCGGGCATGACCAACAATGCCGCCAGCGCCAACGGCGCGGCGTGGGTCAAGATTTTCAGGGCCTTCGTTTTAAAGGTATATGTGGACATTGATTGCTCCCGCACCACTAGATGTTGATGAATATATGGCACTCCCAGACGCTGCTCAAGCGTCGCGAGGGGCCTAAAAGGTAACTAATTGTGGATAACTGGCCGAAATGTGCGCTCCTGGTCGCTGAGAGGGCTTAATCCGCGTCCTTGCGCCGCCCTTTAATGCTTGAACCGAGCCGTTCCAAGGCTTCCTTGATTTCCGGATCGTCGACCATGGCGACGGCCTGGGCCAAATCTCGGGCTTCTGTTGGGTTCAGCGGACGTGGCGCTTTGTCCAACCGATCAGCCTTGATATGGGGCAAGGGCCCCTGGATCAGCTTAATGCGCACCACCGCCTTGTAGCCGAAGAAGGTGTTGATGCGCTCAATAATCTGGGGCTCCTGATGTTGCAATTGGGTGGCGTACGCGCCGCTGTCGGTTTTCAAATGCAGCGTGCCGCCGGTTACGCCGTCACGGGAAAAGACGATTTTCTCCGGTTGGGTGTGACGGGCCATATTCTCACCCACAATATCGGGCCATTTTGTGGCAATGGCTCCATGGGCGAAGCCGTGCTTGCCCAGCAGCCCCTTGGTCAGGCGGTCAATCGATTGCGCCACCGGTTTGGCCCAACGGGTGCGGGTTTCGCTGGGGATAATGCCGCGTGGTTTCTTTTTTGATTTATCGGTGGTGGATTTTGCTGCCATGGTCATATGGTATGGTGCCTCGCCCCCGGAAACAACGCCGGAAATATCGCACGAAACAATGCTCGAAATAATGGCTCTCGCATATGTCCCGCACATCTCCGCATATTTTAACTGACAAGCTGTTGTCTTGGTTCGGCCAAACCGGGCGCAGCGATCTGCCGTGGCGCGGTGCGCCGTGCGGCGCACGCGATCCTTACCGCGTGTGGTTGGCGGAAATCATGTTGCAGCAGACCACCTGTGCGGCGGTGATCCCGTACTTCGAAAAGTTCACCACCCAGTGGCCGGATGTGAAGGCGCTCGCCCGCGCCGATAGCGACGACGTGATGCGCGCGTGGGCGGGGCTTGGGTATTATGCGCGCGCACGTAACTTGGTCAAATGCGCCCAAGTCGTGGCGGACGAGCGTCAAGGCGTGTTTCCCGTCCATGAGCAAGACTTGCTGACCTTGCCCGGCATTGGCCCATACACCGCCGCCGCCATCACCGCCATCGCCCACCAAGGTCCCGCAGCGCCGGTGGATGGAAACGTCATTCGTGTGCTGAGCCGTCTATATGCGATTGAGGATGTGATGCCCGCACATAAGCGCGTGGTCGGCGAATACAGCGCAAAAATGTTGCCCCAAGGCCGAAGCGGCGATTTTGCCGAGGCCCTCATGGATTTGGGCGCGACCGTGTGCAAACCGAAAAATCCCAACTGCGCGGCTTGTCCTTGGACCGGCGATTGCCAAGCCCATGCTCAGGGGCGCGAAACGACATATCCGGTCAAAGCGCCGAAAAAAGAAAAACCCACGCGCAAAGGCTGGGCGTTTTGGGTCGAGCGCGCCGACGGTCAGGTGTTGTTGGAGCGCCGCCCCGACACAGGGCTGCTGGGCGGCATGACGGGATTTCCCACCACCCACTGGCAGACCGACGCCATTGATGCTGAACAGGCGGTGGCCAGCCAGTCCTTTGAAGGGACTTGGCGCGTTCTCGATGAGACCGTCTTGCACACCTTCACCCATTTTCATCTCGAATTGGGGGTGATTAAGGTCTCCGTGGATGCGATGTCGACGCACGGCATGTGGTGTCGGCCCCACGACATCGATAATCAAGCGTTACCCAGCGTGATGAAGAAAGTTTCCGCCTTGCTTTTGTGAAGATTTGCAAAATGCGAAAAAAAGGTTCCCATTCGTTATACATCGCCCCATATTGGAAGATGTTAGGGGGGGCTATGGTTGAGCGATCCAAGGTTTTACTCGTAGAAGACACGGTGCCGTTGGCGCGCACGTATGAGGCTTATCTTGAAGATGAGCCTTACGACGTGACCCACGTTGAAACCGGCAAAGAGGCTTTGGCCTTTTTGGCGGACAATCCCCCCGATGTGGTGCTGTTGGACCTGATGTTGCCCGACATGGATGGACTCAGCATTCTTGAACATATTTCGATGGAACAGATTCCGTCCGCCGTTGTGGTAGTCACGGCCAATGCTTCGTTGAACACCGCGATCGAGGCCATGCGTCTTGGCGCGCTTGATTTCATGGTCAAGCCGTTCACCGCAGATCGCTTAAAGGTGACGCTGAAAAATGTGTTGGAGCGTCAGCAGCTCACACAGATCGTCGAAACCTATCGCAACGATATCGACCGTAAGGAATACCAAGGCTTCATCGGCTCGTCGTTGGCGATGCAGCGGGTGTATCGCATCATCGACAGTGCGGCGGGCTCCAAGGCGACCGTGTTCATCACCGGCGAAAGCGGCACCGGCAAGGAGGTCTGCGCCGAAGCCATTCACCGCCAAAGTCCGCGCGCGGGCAAAGCGATTGTCGCGTTGAATTGTGGCGCTATCCCCAAAGACCTCATGGAAAGCGAAATTTTCGGCCACGTTAAAGGCGCGTTCACCGGGGCGGTGACGGACCGAGAGGGGGCTGCGACGCGCGCTGCGGGCGGAACGCTGTTTTTGGATGAGATCTGCGAAATGGATCTCAATTTACAGACCAAACTGCTGCGCTTCATTCAAACCGGCGCGTTTCAAAAGGTCGGCGGTAGTAAGCTGGAAGACGTTGACATTCGCTTCGTGTGCGCCACCAACAAGGACCCCATGGTTGAGGTCGCCGAAGGGCGCTTTCGCGAAGACTTGTTTTACCGCCTGCACGTGATCCCCATTCACATGCCCGCCCTCAAGGAACGCGACGAAGACGTGCTGGCCATAGCGGACAAATTGCTTTCCGATTACGCCAACGAAGAGGGCAAGCCGTTCAAAGGCTTTGATGCAAAGGTGCGCGCCGTGTTTCGCGCGTACCCATGGCCCGGCAACGTGCGCCAACTGCAAAACGTGGTGCGCAACATCGTGGTGTTGAACGATGGTGAATTGGTCGACAGTTCTATGTTGCCCGCACCTTTGGATCAGCTGGTCGATAACGTTAAGCCGTTGCCGGCGTCGTTGCCGGCGGGCCCCACGCCAACCCAAGGCGGGCATCATCCCACTGCATCCTTGGGTGAACACGCAATCAGCAGCCTCATGCCTGCGCGCAAAGAAGATTTGCGTCCCCTTGATGATATGGAGCGTCAAATCATCGAGTACGCCATCGAGCTTTGCGACGGCAACGTTCCCCAAGCGGCGTCGCGTCTGGGCATCAGCGCATCGACGATTTACCGCAAACGGCAAAATTGGGAAGAAAAGCTGAACGTTTGAGCGGCTAATCGCTTTTCAGGATTTGTGCGGCTTTGAGGGTCGCTTCGATGTCTCGGCGGATGGTGTCGAAAGCCGTTTTCGCCTTGGCGCGGATGTCGTCTGCGTCGCCCTGTTCACAAGCCTCTTGCAGCGCCCTGGCGGCTTCACCGCCATCCACCGCGCCGTAGGTGTTGCACAGCCCTTTCAAAGAATGAGCCTGGATGCGCAGATGAGAGGCGTCGTCGTCGTCGCCCTGCAGGTATGCGCCAATAACCGCGACGCGCTTGTCGGCGTCGGCTTTAAAGATGCCTAGAAGTTTCAGCGCCGTGTCCGTACCGACGTCGTTGGCCAGTTGGCGAAGGATGTCGAGGTCGGACACGGCGCGAACTCCTGATCAAGTTAGTCGTCGTAGGAAATGAGCGCTTCGAACGGTGCGTCCAGCTTGTCGCGGCCTTTCAAGAACGTCAGTTCGATAAGCGCCGCCGTGCCGACCACGTTGCCGCCGACCTTTTTGCACAGATCGATGGTCGCGTTCAGCGTGCCGCCGGTGGCCAGCAAATCGTCGAGGATCACAACCCGCTGTCCGGGGTGGATGGCGTCATCTTGAATTTCGATGGTGTCGCTGCCGTATTCCAGGTCATAGCTGTGCGAGACCAGGCCGCCGGGCAGTTTGCCGGGCTTGCGCGCCATCACAAAACCACAGCCCAGTTTCAGGGCCAGCGGCGCGGCAACCAGAAAACCGCGCGATTCGATGCCCACCAGAACATCTGGCTGATACGCGCCAACCATGCGCGCCATGCGGCCCATGGCGACTTGCCATGCATCGGCGTGCGCCAGCAGCGTCGAAATGTCGTAAAACAAAATTCCAGGTTTGGGGAAATCGGGAATGCCCCGGATGTATTCCTTAATATCCATGTGCGCTCAGGCCCTTTGCAGATTTAATGTTCGGTTGTGTGAAACGAATATGCGCCTCGATCATACGCGGGTGGTTGGTCCCGGGTAAAGTGCTGGGATTGGCGCCAGGGGGGGTAACGCAAAAGGGCCGATGCGAAACATCGGCCCTTGATTGGTTCGGGATTGCGCATGCGCGTGCGCTGGCCCAACGTCTTTGCTTAGTTCGCCTTCAAATATTCGATGATCGCTTCACGATCTTCGGCTTTCTTGACTTTGACGACCATGGTGGTGGCTTTGCCGATGAACTTTTTTGGGTTCTCGATCCAAGCGCTCAAGTTGGCTTCATCCCACATGACGTCGGAACCTTTGAGGGCTTTGTATTTTTTGAAGTCCTGCTGACCGGCTTGTTTGCCGATAATGCCAGCCAAGGATGGGCCGATGGCGTGCTTTCCTGGTTCCATGGAATGGCACTTTTTGCAGTTCTTTTTGAACAGCTTTTCACCGTCATCCGCCATGGAGGCGGCGGGCAGAAAAGAAATGCAAGCGAGGGCGGCGGCGATGTGGATGGATTTCATGGGGTCGTTCTCCAAATGGTATCCAAAATTTGCGTGTCGTGTGAATGGATCAAATCCTATCAATGAGCATAAGTTAGCTTCGAATCGCACGAAGGCAAGCACAAAATCCAAAAAATCGCTGTGCAATTGAAAAAGCTCAAAAAAAGCCCCGCTCATCGGAGCGGGGCTCTTTGCATTCGTTCCAAATGGAACGAAACGCGATTAATCTTCACCCTTGAGGTAATCAATGATTGCGTCGCGTTCTTTTTCCTTCTTGACCTTGACGGTCATAGCGGTCGGCTTGCCGATGAACTTCTTCGGGTTCGTGATCCACTTGTCGATGTTGTCTTCATCCCAGGTGAAATCAGCGTCCTTCAGAGCTTTGTACTTGCCAAAGTCGGTGGAGCCAGCTTTACGGCCCATAACGCCAGCGAGCGACGGGCCGACTTTGTGTTTGCCGGCTTCCATGGTGTGGCAGGTGCCGCATTTTTTCTTAAAGAGTTTCTCGCCCTTGCTTTTCGCCAAAGCGGAACCGCTGGAAACGGCGATGGCGGCTGCGACGCCGAGCGCCAGAATCTTCGTGGTGTTCATGTCTTGCATCTCCAATAGTCTTTTATGTGAAGCGTTCCCTATTTTTAGGTGCGCGTTTTTTAGCGTATGCGCCCCCTCATTTGCAACCTTCCGCGATAAGCGCTACGCACGGTATCGTCAATAGTATAATGAACGATGTTGGAATTGACCAGATCATCACTCAAATCGGCTAATTTCGCGCCAAATAGCGTAATCGCGGTGGAATTTCTGTAAAGAACCCCATGCTTTTGCGAAGTCCGGATCTTTTTGTACCTGCTCGCGTGCGACATCTTTCCAGGCGGATTTTAGGGCTTGTAGAATAGCGTCCGGCCAGCGGCGGACTTGTACGCCGGCAAGGCTTAACTCTTTTAAAGCCTCGAATTGCTGGGCGTCGGCCCACACCAAGGCATGGCGGACGTTGTCGCCGCACACCGTGTCGATGGCGGCGCGCTCAAGTTCCGGCAGATCGTTCCATACCTGGGCGTTGACGGCCAAAGCGAACAGGGTCACGGGTTGGCGCCACCCCGGAAAGTAATAATTGCGTGCAAACTTTTGAAAACCCAGGGGGGCGTCCACACTGGGCAGGGAATACTCAGCCCCGTCCAATTGGCCTTGTTCGAATTGGGCCAGAATCTCACCGGCATCCAGGGGTTTCACGTTTGCCCCCAATTTCGCCAACACCTCGCCGCCGAGCCCCACAGCGCGGATGTTGAGCCCCTTAAAGCCCTCAACCGTGCGCACCGGGTTGCGATACCAGCCCGACGCCGAAGGCGGCAATGCGCCGCATAACGTCGCGTGCAGGCCCTTCTTTTCCATGATCCCTTCAAACAACGCGCGCCCGCCGCCGTGGTAATACCAAGCCAAATGTTCCTCTGCGCCGGGACCAAAGGGCACGGCGGTGAACAGTTGCAATGCGGGCGCGGCGCTATCCCACTGGCCCGGGGTGGCGAATACGGCTTCTACAGTCCCGGATTTCACGGCGTTTAGGGTGTCTTGCGCTTCGACCAAAGTGTTGGGATCGTAAACGGTGACGCCAAGACGTCCCCCACTGGCGATCGGCAGTGTTTTTTGTAGGCGCAGGGGCAATTCGCCAAGAACCGGTGTTTTCGCCGGGTATAGGCTGATGATGCGCAAACGTTTGACGGGCGCAGGTAAGGTGGAAGGGGCCGACACTGGCGTCGTCTGCGCCGTGGCGGTGGCGTTTAAGCCCAGCACCTCGGCGCCCGGTACGCTTGCGCTTGGGCTTTGGTGGCGCGCTTCTTCCAGACGTGGGGCGACCACGGTCGCGCCAATCATGACCCCGACGACCACGCCGATGACAATGCCAATGATGGTGTTGCGCATGTTGTGCTTTCGCCCCAAGCCTTATGCTTTCAACCGACGTGTTCGGTTGTTTCATCTCCCCAAGCGCGGCGAGAATAGCAGCGCGGCCCAAGCCGGGGAAGGGTAGAGTCGGTCTATTTAAACGCATTTGATTTGCATATTGTTTTACTGTATTTTTACGTACAATATTGACGTGTAGATATTGCACTGATTCATGCAGGCTGCTTTCCCGGCCTCGACAAAGAAAAGGAAACCTCCATGGTCGCTATTGATCGCGGGCTTGTGACCCGCGAAGAGCAGTTGCAAGAAGCCCTGGCCTCTCTGATCGAGCAGCACGGTGAGCAAAGTGAAACCGTGGCGCTTATTCGCAGCCGCCTCGATGATGTTCAGTTGGACTTAGCGGCGTCACAGGTTGACCACACCGACAACGAATCGCATCAAGGCAATATCGTCGAAACTTGGGGCGCGCCCAAGTGTAAGGATGGCGCCGTGATGTTTGTGATCCTCGGCGGCGTCTTGATTTTCGCATTCGGCGGCATGTCAACGTTGTTCGTGATGATGCTGGCAGCGAAGTGGTGATGCCTAATCGTTCTATGGCGCCTCAGCTCGACAGCGCCTTTTCGACGACTGCGATGAGATCGTGCATATCGACCGGTTTGTTGACGTAGTTGACGCGCTTATTGCTGAAGATGCCTGCGTCGAGATCGGATTCGTCGTGAACCGATAAAATCATAATCGGCACATCTTTGGATCTGGGGGCGTTCCGCAGTTTGTCGAAGGTTTCGATTCCATCCATGACCGGCATCGCCAAATCGAGGATAATCAAGTCCACGTGATTGTGGGTGGCGTAATCGAGACCACTGAATCCGCTGCTGACGCAGGTTACGCTGTGCCCAGAATTTTCCAAAAACAATGAAACGATTTCATGGATGTTGGTGTCGTCGTCGATCAGAAGTATTTTAGCCATTGCTCACCTCCCCCACAGCCGTGTGCATTTTGTATCATTTGCGACAATGACCGGGGTTAAGACAAAATGCGTGCCATTTAGGTTGCTTTATGCCAAGCATAGAGACATTCCATTGTGAGAGGCAAGAATTGCTCTCGACCATCGTGTTCGGTTGCAATGGGGGTCAAATAAGAGGGCAAGCAGCGCCGCAATCAGCGACGTTCTTGGAGGGGGAAAGGCCATGGCCCAGAAAGGCTGGTCGAAAAGCACGTTTGAGGTGCTCGCCAACAACGGTAAACGTTGGGTCATCGATATGTCCTCGCCGCGTCGCGACGATGCGATGGAATATGCCGAAAAGCTTTTGGCGACGGGAAAATACGACGGCGTGCGTGTGACTGAATTGCGTGACGGTTGGCTGACCGAACGCGTGGTCTTTGAAAAGACCAATTTGGGCCGCGAAAAGCCCTTGCGCATGTTCCCTGAACCGCAAGCCGAGTTCTGCACCACGCTGAACGATTATTACGCCTTGCCCGCACGACTGACCATGGGCCGCATTTTGCGTGCTTATCTCGACCAAAACTCTCTGTTGATGTTGGAGCTGCTGTTTCATGCCGGTCATTTGCGCAGCTTGGATCGGATGGATAAGTTTTTTCCCTCCGCCACTCAGCATGGGGCGCAGTTGCAGGCCAAGCTCACCGGCCAGTCCAAGATGGAACGTTTGGATAAGCTGCAAACCGTGTTTGACAAGGTGCTGGCGCGGGCGCGAAAAAGCGACGACTTGGCCACTTTTGCTGAATTCCTCGAACGCAATAACCTGGACAGCGCCATCGCCCTGATTGAACGGGACGTCGGCCCGAAACAGGTTAAACGCACGATATACGGCATGTTGGCCAATCACATTGAGGGCGGCGGTTGGCGAGACAAGTTCAAACGCGCCATCGTGTTGGCGGAAACATCTGTAGACGCGCGCTCCGTGGCCTTGGCCGATGAACTGGTGGCGGAAATTCTCGACGGCATGGCGGCCATCGAAGAGCTGTTCGGCGGTTTTTCCACGCCTGTCGATGCATGGAAAACCTACGTGGCGATCATCAGCGGCCGCTTCACCAAAGCGCCTGGCTACATGTCGCCCGATATTGTACGTCTCAACGAATTGTTCAATCTTCACCCCATGACCGCCACGCGCCAAGTTTTGTTGCGCCGTGTTTCCAAGGGGTTGGGCAGCACCCAGGCGTTTTCCAAGGATGGTCGTGAGAAGGACCGCTCCGATTTTGTCGGGTTGCTGCGGGGTTTGGTTGAACCCACGGGGCTCAGCGGTGGGCCTTGTATGGCCGAAGCGATGATCTTGCGCGCCAAGACCTTGCTGGGCGAAGACGGCGCTGATCTGCCCATCGACACGGCCATCCGTCAGGCCTTGTACCTGATGCCCAGCCAAGCGGTGCGGTTGGGGGTGTTGTTGGATTTGACCTCGACGGATTTGGGCGAAAAGCACGAAGTCGCAATCCGTCAGCAATTGCTGCATCTGCTGGACGCGCTGCGCTCCATCTACGATCTGTTTCCCGAAGACGTCCACGAAGACGAGCGCATGCAGGGGATCGATGCTTTGCGCGAGCGTCTTGGCATGAGCATCTTGGGCGAAGACATCAAAACGTCGTTGTCGGCGTCGTTGAGTAAAATGGGCTCAGATAATTCTAAAAAGCCTCAACCCAAATCCGAACCGCAGCCCAAACCGCAAGTCAAACTGCAATCCGAGAAAGCGCCATCACCTTCCGAGCAAACCGAGGGCGAATTGGCGCTTGCGCCGGGACAGGTCTTGTTCGAGGAAGGCGAGGAGGGCAAGGCGGCTTATCTGGTTCTCGACGGCGTTCTTGAGGTGTCGCGCATCATTAGCGATGAGCCTCGCCATCTCGCGACCTTGGGACGCGGCGAAATCGTCGGTGAGATGGCGCTGATCGATCACCAACCGCGCATGGCGTCGGTGAAGGCGGTGACCGCCGCAAAGCTGATGTGCATTTCCGAAAAAAGCCTGTCCGATCGCATGGGCAAGTTGGCCGAAAACGATCAGGTTTTGCACTTTTTGCTGAAAACCGTGGTGCGCAGGCTGCGCGGCTTGGCGCGCAACAGCGAATAGTCGGCCTTAGCTATTCCAGATCGGCGCCATGTTCAGCGTCGGCAAGAACGTCGATGTCGGCGTGATGGCGTCGAGCGCGGCCGAAATCTCTTCCAAGCTGGGACGCTTTTTGTGGTTTTCCAGCGCCGCCAAGTCGTCGTTGCCGTAAACGATGATGATGTGGTTGCGCGGCGTGCCGAAGTACGGACCACGTGGGCTGATCAAATCGAACACCTTGGCTTGCAGGTAATCCGCCATGGGATGGATCAGGGCGCTGTCGAGGCCCTTGGCGCTGTCGTAACGCAGGATCTTGCTGTTGCACAACGAACGCTCGGTATAGATCTTCTTGATGCCGAAGCGATCCAGCTGGTCGTGGATCGGGGTGCCTTTTTTCAACACGTAACCGCTAGCGAGAACCTTATCGACCGTGTCGGCGTGCTGGTAAAGAAATGCAACCGTCTCTTCCAGTTCTTCGCGGGTTTCGGATGGAAAACCGACGATGATGAACAGGTGGTTGCGGATGCCCGCTTTGTTGGCGCGGTTTAAGGTGTTGGACGAGCTTTCGACGGTGTTGCCCTTGTCCATCATCGCCAGCAAGCGTTCCGATCCCGATTCCATGCCCCAATAGATGCTGCGGCACCCGGTCTTGTACATATGGTCGAGAATGTCCTGGGTGAAATCCGCAGTCGGTTTGGCCAGGGCGAAATAACGGATATCCAAGCCGCGTTCCAAAATCTCATCGCCGATTTTCTGGAACCGCTTGGCCGAGATCATCTCGTCGACAAAGGTGAAGTGGCGCGCGCCGATGGTTTTGGCGTGATGTTCGATTTCCGCCACGCAGCGCGAAATCGATTGGGTTTTGTAGCTGCCGGCGTAGCTGGCGAAGTGATCGCAGAACGTACAGCGCCGCCAATAACAGCCGCGCGAACTGATCAGCGGCACCACCGGAGACGGCGTCAGGTAACCGTCGAGATCGAAGTCGGAAAAATCCGCAAACGGCAGGTCTTCGTGGTTGAGCTTTTCCAAGCTCTGGCCGATTTGAGTTTTGCCGCTGTCCGCATCGAAACGCGCCAAGCCGGTGACCATGTCAAAGCCTTCGCCCGCATCAATCGCGCGCAACAGTTCCAAGAACGCCAGCTCGCCTTCGTGCAGAACCACGTGATCGACGTAAGGGCGGGTGATGAACCCTTGCAGGTTCACTTCGTTAAAAAAGCCGCCGCCGAAAACCGTCAACACGTGCGGGTTGATCTCTTTGATGTGGCGCGCCAACAAGGCGGAGAACCAAAACTGTTGGGTGAACATCACCGACAGCGCGACCACGGCGGGAGTGCACGCCAAGACATGGCGGGCGAACTGATCCACGTACCACGGCGTCGGGCCGTTGGTTTCATAGATGTGTTGGCATTGGGCGTTGTAGGCGTCGCTGATCAGGCTTTGATAGCGCGAAAAGGTTTCCGCCAACGGATTGTGTACGGCATCGTCAAAGAAGCCGTCGCCGCCGTGGGTGAACAGATCGGCGGCGGCGACGCACTGGTCGCTGTCGTCATAATGGAACGCCGCGGTTTTGTTGCGTTGCGAGTCCACGATGGCGCCGAACCACATCGGGTTGAGGTCGAAGCATTGAACCTTGAAGTCGCTTTTTTGCTCGACGTTGGCTTTGATCAACGCCGGGCCCAGCGGTAATGACGGGAACGTCGCGATGGCGCTGACCATGGCGACGCGCTTGGGCGCGAGTTCTGCTTGCGCCAAGGCGTCGCGCGCGGGCGGCGGCGCGCTGAACAACGGATGCAGAAAATCGAAATACTTGCTTTGGTATCCGGGCACGGTTTGCGTGGCGTGCTTGTATTGGGCGATGGCCTCATCGCGCCGCCCGGCGGTGACCAGCGCATTGATGCGCCCGTGCCACGCGTCCAAAAGATGCGGGCGGATCGACAAGGCGCGGTCGTAGCACGCCAAGGCGTCTTCGGCGCGACCGCGGCCATGGTGGATGTGGCCCATGGCGGTGAGAATTTCGGCCGAATTGGGTGCGTTCAAGTCCAGCGCGCGGGCAAAGCTGTCCAACGCGGCGTCGTCATCGCAGACGTGGCGCAAGATACGTCCCTTGAGCGCATGGGCTAGGGGATGCATGCGGGGATTCATGCCAAGAGCGGCGATGGCGTCGTCGGCGACGCGGAGGGCTTCGGTCGGATAGCCCGCTTCCAACAGCGTGTCGGCCAGGGCTTCATAGCCGTCCAACAGACCGGGGGCCAGGGTGATGGCTTTGCGCGCGGTGGCCAGCGCAGCGTCCAAATTGTCGAGGCGTTCCAACGCGCGCGCCAACAGCACCTGCGCGCCGGGATTGTTTTTGTTCAGCGCCAGCGAACGCGACACCGCGCTGTTGGCGGATTCAAAATCGCGCTCGGCGAAAAAGGCCTGGGCGAGCACGAAGTAGACATAGGCTTGCTCATCCTTGCCGGGCTTTTTCTTAGGCTTGCCGCCTTGGCTGAGGCTCGGCGCGATCACCCGCCAGCAACTGGCCGAGGCCTTTTTGCTGTCGCCGTTGCGATAGTGCGTCAACGCTTGATCCAGCGCCGAAATCTCCAACCGGGTTTCGGTGCGCGGCGCGGCGACGGGGGCTTGAACGGTCGGTTTGTACGGCGATGGAGCCGCGTTCGCCAACTTCGTGTTGCTTTGCATAGATCTCAGCCTTCTCGGTGGGCCGACAGTTTGAATGATTCAAGTGTATCGCGTCAATGGTCGCGCGGTGAGGACTATGAATGAACCGCGACGGGCTTGCGCCGCCGCGACGCGGTGAGCCCTGCGGCCGCGGAGCTGAGAATCAATGCGATACCCACCAATTGCACCATGCTGAACCATTCATCAAGCAACAGCGCGCCAAGCGCCGTCGCCACCAACGGGCTGAACAGGCCTAAAAACGCGACCTCGGCGCCGATCGACGCGATGCCGCGAACCCACAACCAATAGGCCAACGCGGTGCCGGGCAAGATCAGGTAGATCAGGCCGATGGCGCCCAGGCCGCTGGGCAGGGGCGGCAAGCCTTCGACCATCAACGCCAGCGGCGTCAGCGCCAACCCGCCCAGTGTGAGTTGCCAGGCGGTTAAATCCAACGGCGCGCCGACCCGGCCCCAACGTTCAATCAGCACGGTGCCCAGCGCCATCGACCCCGCCGCGCCCAGCGCCGCGATCACGCCGATGGGGTCCATGCTTTGGTTGGGGTCGAAAATCAACAGGCCCACGCCGATCATCCCGGCGACGGACGCGGCCACTTGGGCCGGGTGGGGGCGACGCAACAGCATCGGCCACGCCAGCAGGCCGACCAACAACGGCTGCGCCGACATCAGCGTCGCCGCGGCGCCGCCGGGCAGGCGCGCGGCGCTGACGAACAACAGAGCGAAAAACAGCCCGATGTTGGCCAAGCCCAAAACGGTGAGCTTGAAGACCGCCGCGCGCGGCGGCAAACCGCTGCCGAGCATCATCAGCAACAAGCCTGCCGGAAGGGCGCGCAACGCCGCCACCAACAACGGATGCTCGACCGGCAAAGTCTGGGTGAACACCACGTAAGTCGTGCCCCATAGGCACGGGGCGAGCACGGTTAAGAGGATGATTGGGGTGCGTGAACGGGGCATGTTCGGGTCTCCATCAGGCGCGTTATGATCCGGAAAATGACCCAACAAAGGCGATTTCATCAATCGGACGGCGGAGGTTTTCATAGGCGCCTTTGTGCAGGTCTTTGGGCAGCTTTTGGGGGTCGGCGGGGTGGCCGATGGCGATGGCCATCTCGACTCGGTAACGATCCGGTACGCCAAGATGGTCGCGGGTGCGGGCGAAATCGATTCCGGCCATGCCGCGCGCTTGATACCCCAACCGCCCGGCTTGCAGCGCCAATTGCGCCCACGCAGCACCCGTATCGAAACTGTGGCTGTGCGACGGCGACAGCTGGGTGCGGTCCTCGCCATGCATCATCGTGTCCGACAGCACGAACACAAGAACCGACGCATGCTGCGCCCAACCGGCGTTGAACGGCGCCAGCAGATCGACGAAGTCTTGCCAGCGGGCGTCGCCCCGGTGCGCGTACACGAACCGCCAGGGCTGATAGTTGTACGCCGACGGCGCCCAGCGCGCGGCCTCCAACACGGTGAGCAGATCGGCCTGGGGCATCGGCTCGCCACGGAACGCGCGCGGCGACCAGCGGTCTTTGAAAATGGGGTCGATGGGATGGTCGGGGGTGCGGTTTTGCATCTTCGCTCTCCGGTGCGTTGCGTGTTTGTTTTGACTCTGATATAATGACATCGAATTATTAGATATAAAGTAATTCGATATCGAACTAAATAGACCGAGGCGATCCATGAGTCAAGCAACAAAACGCAATGCGCGCGGCAAGGGCGGCCAGATCGATGATCAGCAAGATGATCGGCACAGCATATCGCTGGACCACATCGTGGCCCAATGGCGACGCGAACGACCGGACATCGACCCCAGCGTGATGGCGGTGTGCGGCGACGTTAAACGCGCCAGCGAACGCATCCGCCAAGCCATGGCCGACAATCTGGCGGGCACCGGGCTCGACTATGCGGGCTTTGACGTGGTGATGACCTTGCGCCGCCAAGGGCGCGGCGGCGCGTTGTCGCCGTCGGCGCTGGCCAAGGACATGATGCTGTCCACCTCCGCCATGACCAGCCGCCTCGACCGCCTGGAAAAACGCGGCCTCATCGAACGCCAATCCGACCCCAACGACCGCCGCGGCCTCAAGATCGTGCTCACCGATGCAGGCTTCACCCTCGCCGACGACTTGGTCGTGTCACACGTGCAAACCGAAGAACGCTTGCTCAGCGCGCTGAGTGAGAAGGAGCGGGCGCAGTTGCGGGCTTTGTTGGGGAAGGTTGGGGGGACGTGATTTATTCGGTTGTCCCAGGTCGAGCGGCGATGTCAGTAAAGTAAACTGTTAGCACAACAAAATTTGGGCAGTAGGGGCTAATAACCCGATTGCGAAAAATTAGGGGACACAAAAATTAGGGGACACAAAAATTAGGGGACACGGAAAAATTAGGGGACACAATACAAATTAAGTCATCGCGTTGCGCGGGGTTTTTGGTCCCGTCTTCACATGAAAGCGGTCATGTGGCGGAAGCGATATAGGTCACGATGCCGACAATGCCGCCCAGCACCACGCCGTTGATGACGCCGCTGGTGAGGCGGTTTGCGAAACCGTGTTGTTGGGCTTTGCTCATGCTGCAGTAGCCCGCGGGCTTTATAAAGCCCCAGGCGAGGCCCACTGCAAATGCGCTTCCAGCCAAAATCAGCGTCGTGCTCATCGGGCCTCCTTAAAATCAGACCAACGGCTGCCACTCATACTGCCCCAAAACGAAACAACGGGCCAGCCATGCGCGGCCAACCCGTTGTTTGTAGTGGTCGGAGTGAGAGGATTCGAACCTCCGGCCCCTGCCTCCCGAAGACAGTGTCATATGTTATTCCAATCTCTCAGGGTTATTGATGTTATTGATTCCCTAGGCAGAGAAAAACCACCAGTTAATTAGGTTTTATGCGGTTATTGGCATTTATTAGCGTTACTAGTGGGGATAGAGTGGGGCGTCTCCCCTTGTCAAAAGATGTGTTTATGATATAATCCCCACTCAATTCCCCACTGTTGCACGGTGATGTAGATGGCACAAGCGGCGAGGGGGCGTCCTAGAAAGTTTGCTGAGTATGAAAGCTTACTAAGCAGCCTCCCAGCACCCATGACGAAGCGACCGAAGTACCTCAAAGGCATTGGAGTGTTTCGTGGTGCGCGTGGAGACACAGCTTGGATCAAGATCGGCTTGCCGCATGGTGCGACATACAAAGGTAAGACTTACGCCCCCTACTCTTCACTAGAGATAAAGTTGGGCAATCTCACATCGTGGTCTTGGCAAGAGTTGGAGGATAAGCATCGCGAGTTGCAGGGAAAGGCAGATCGGGGAGAGCCGTTGGAAGAAGCTCCCGACTGGCTGTTTAAGGATTGGGCACAAGAATATCTGAGCAGAGCCAAGTCCCGTGTTGCAGATTATGAAAGCTTGGATATCCATGTTCGATGTCATTTAGATCCCACATTTGGCAATAAGGCTCTAGGAACTATCACGCGAGACGATATTAACCGCTGGCAAGCCCAACAGTTGACTACACATGCCCCTGGTACCGTCAAGCGTCAGCTCAATACCTTCAAAGCGATCATCAATGATGCTCTGCATTCTGGACTGATAGAGAAGTCACCCCTGACACGCCTTGATCCAATTCGCGGCATTGAAGGTCGACAACGTTACCTGACCAATGAGGAGCTTCTGACGTTGTTGGCGAAGGCTGAAGAAGCTGCGGACTGGCTTCCAGATTTTATCCTTTGGCAAACCCATTCCGGCATGAGGAAAGGGGAAACCACTTCACTTAATTGGGATGAAGTAATGGAGCTCAAGGACGGGCGTGTTCTTATTCAGGTGACGAAAACGAAATCCGGAAAGAACCGTACTGTTGTCTGTACAGACACCATGAAAGCCATTCTCGACCGACAGGACACTCGAAGAGTGAAGGGGGATGAGCGTGTTTTTCCACTTACGAAAATGACGCTACGTCGGCGATGGGAAAAAGCCAGAAAGGATGCAGGTCTTGAAGATGTCACTATCCACGACATTCGACGCACCCATGCTACTCAAGCAGCAGTTGCGGGTGTGGATTTAAGGACGTTGGCGGGGCGTATTGGACACTCAGACTTGAGCATGCTTGAGAAGCACTATGCAGCTCTTGTCGGAGCGGCTGCGGATGATGCTGCAAAGAAAATTGAGACCGCTTTTTCACAAAGCCTAACAATATCGTATGACACGTGAGTTATCACGTGAGGGGGACTTATGTTGGATTTGCTGATTAATGCTCTGTCGTTTTTCCTAGGTGTTCTCGGATCGTTTTTAGTTTGGTGGCTTTCAGTGCATTATTGGACACCAGCTATCAAGTTTTCGCATGAGCTTGCTGAATATAGGTTATCTGATGGGAGTAGCTTTTTTCAGTGTGCATTCGAGAATTGTGGGAAACGTCCAATCGTAGACGTGGAAATTCTAGTTCGGATTGGCGTAGACAAACATCTAGGAGCAACTGGTTGGGCATATCATTCCGTGAGATCTAATGCTTCTCGAGTGCCCTTGCTTGCATGTGGCAAAAGAAGGCGGGTTAGAGTTTTTGATACACGAGATAAAATTGATTTTGTCGATATCCCGTCGAAATCAATTAGAGAGCAAATAGAGCAGTGTGAATCACTAAGAGACGTGCTTGAGCTAGGCGAGGACGCCGCATTGAGAGTGCATGTTTTTGGTTATGACTCATTCAGTGGTGTTAGGAAGCATTTTCAATCTGAGCCATATCGCATACATGACATACGTATAGGTACCTTCACTGACCTAGATGTTGTTCGTAAAACCTAGGTGTTCAAAGTGCTGCACAGAAAACGTTCTGACTGACCAGTTTAGCCAACCTTAACTTAAGCTAGAAATCAAAATGCCCACTCTGGGACCAGATAACCGAATGATGTATTACCCTCACGAGGTGTTTAACCTTGTTGGGCAGATGAAGTGCGGATCAGGATGGAAGGGTGAGTATTACCCTTCTAAGACTGATGTAGCTGGTGTACGCCTTGACAGCATTACGGGCGATCTAGAGATATCTCATTTTCCGGCCTTCGACCAACAGACTGATGGGCAATTGCATACAGACGATTGTCTTCACTACATCGAAGCTATTATGGCAGCAGGCTGGGTCGCATCTTGGGTTCGCAGGAATGAGATGTGGGCTGTTTATGAACCCACGCACTGGCAAGTTGACGATGAAGGTGATGGGTTGACCGATGGAAATGGGCTGAGGTTTTTTATCAGTTGGCTCGAAAAGGTCATGGTTGAAGGCGAAGATCCTTCAAACGATTTTCTTATAGATAAATCATCTTTTGATCGGACATTGGAAACGGTTGGTTCTGATGTACATGCTTTTATAAAACGTGGTGTTCGTGGCTCTGGAGGGAACACGAAAATCCATGACAAAATTGTTTGGAAAAAAATGATCGCAGAACTTCTGAGTTCGGATCAAACATTTGAATCTGAAACTCAGCTAGCAAAAGCCGTGGTCAGAAAGCTCCGAGGAACAAAGCATCCAGTTCCACACCCTGATACTGTGAGTAACTATATCCTGTTTTTAACTGAAAATAGCGAGTTGTAACAACGGGTTACATTCCATGGAATAGCCCTCTTATTTCCGTGATTTCATACCTCATTGGCGTAATCAACCAAATGAGGTTCAGCATGACAAAACTACTCTCAGACGCAGATGTATCTCAAATGCTTCGAATGTCACGGAGCTGGGTTCGCAAAGAACGCTTCAATCGTAAGCACGGTTTTCCTCATACCTTAAACATTGAACCTGTCTTCATTGGTTCTGTTCCTCGTTACCCGGAAGAGGAAGTTTTTACCTGGATTGAAAACATCAAATCTGGACGGGGAGATGAGCAATGAGATCTAGCCCCTTTCCTCTATCTATCAATGATATCGATCCATCAAAAATTATTGGTAAAGCAAGTCACGAAATTGACGCTGAAACCAAAAGCCTATTGATGTCTATAGCAGGGCAAAAAAAGCACAATGAGTTGGACGATAGCTCTATGTTTGACCTTGCTGCTCATAGTGACGATGAGCGTGTGCAGGCAGCAGTAGGTTTCTTTTACACGGAGATGTGTCGGGCGTTAGGAATGACGTTTCGCCACACCATTGCGATAAAGCATCTCAATGCATTGCTGTTAAATCTCTACAGGGTGTATTTGATATCGCCGAACTATCATCTTTCGTACATTCGACAGAATGGCGGATATGCAATTCCTGAAAGGTATAATCCGCAGCATTTGACATCGAAATCATTAGCGAACCAGGTTGATGGGTTAGCCAAGCTTATGCAAGTTGATCCAGTCAAAGGGTTTCATAATTCAATCACAAGTATTGGAAGGGTTTCTCGAGTTCAGGCGATATCCGTATTGATTGACCAATTAGAAAATGACTTTGGGTTCTCTCCTGAGTTGGCAAGGCATCGCATCCCTGCAGAGCCAATACAGTTGAAGGGTGAAAAAGGTCTGATTGATTATAGGGAATCAGATGAGACAGTACGGATGCGTGAACATGTACGTGTTTACAACCAGATTTTATCTGAAGCAGATATACGTCTCAGTCCCGAAGGTGAGAAGCTCTACGAGCAGCTTTGTGCTCTACAGCCAACATTAAGAGAAGTTGATTTCTCGAGGTTTCAAGTTCACAGAGTTTTTAATCGTGGGAAGTTTACGTGCCTTGGACGTTTCTACGGACCTTGGTGGCAGGTTATGAAAAACAGGCCAATCAAGAAGGTCGGCTCAGCAGATCAGCATGATTGGCCGGGTGGCTTGAGAAAACACATTATCATAGACGGTGAACCCACTGTGGAGTGTGATTACAGTGCCATGCACATTCATCTCCTCTACAGCGAGAAAGGGATCAACTATCACGAACTTTATGACGATGGCGATCCTTACTTGATTGGGAATGGAGATCCTGAATTCAGAAAGGTCGTAAAGCAGATATTCCTCAGTGCCATCAGTGCCAACACGATAAAAGAGGGATTGGGTGCATCACGTAAAGAGCTTAAGTCTCAAGAGGGAATGTGTCTCAGCAATAAAGAGCTAGAGATAGCTTTTGACCGTATCAAAAACAAACACTCTCAAATTGAAGAATACTTGTTTAGTGACGCTGGTATTCATTTGCAGAGATTAGATTCGGATATCGCTGATTATGTCCATTGCCGAATGTTGGAAAGAGGGATCGTTGTGTTGTCAGTACATGACAGTTTCATCGTACAGGCTAAACATCACGATGAACTGGTTGAAGTTATGAAAGAAACGTTTGATGCGCTAGGGCACATTTCAAAACCCAAAATCAAATCAACGATGTTGTCTTAGATGAGTGGAAGAGGAAGGGGGAGAAGAGGCTACGCTTACATTACGGGGACAGTTTCTAGTGAACAGAATGCTTGAGTGCATAGTGCGTAGGGAACTGTATCGCTTAAAGACAAATAATAACCTGTATCCACAATGAATTGCACAATATCAGGAGAGAACTCCCTCGTGGAGATGATCGCTTCCTAACCCCCAGACATTTAGGTGTATAACGCCAATAACAGGGCTACAGACTCATCTGCTGGTTTAGGGTGTTGTTGGGGGGCAGAGATGCCATGGGATGACTCTGAGAACGTACACTGGGCGTACAGAGCATGTTAGTCGGTGGTCGTGTCAAACAGCGATGGGCCACGTAACCCTTCCCTAATCACAGTAGCCTCATAGCGGTCATGTTCTGCTTCGTAATTGACTAGATACATACGCAGATATGTGAAGGCCTCTTGTGCTTCCTTTGGGCTTTCAAAACAAAAGACATATAAGTCGTGGTAGCCATGACGTGTTGCAGGGCTGGTTTCCCAATTTTGTTTACAATGCTTTTGGCACCACGCCTTTGCCCACTCGATTGCCGGCTCGTCTTCATTCGGGAATAAGAACCAGTTCCATCGATATGTTTGTATTGCTGTCACCGGGTGACTTATGAGGAAAAGCCGATCTTGGTTCGTGGATGGTGATTTGAAGCGCATATGTTAACTAACTTCCATAACCATCAGGGAAGGGAGGGAGGCTTTCCATTGCGGAGGCTGCATAAAAACTCGTAAAGCACCTTAAAAAATCGGACACCCTGTTTCCGTCCTTGAATTTCTGTTTGTTGAAAAGCGTTCCTCCAAAAAGCTTTTTTCTTTTCGGTGTTCCATCCGAATTAAACTTTTCGAAACAGAACTGAAGTTGTGTGTACACGGATGGCAGGTTTTCTGATTCTACAGTTTCAGACAAAATTTCTTGAACAGCCTCTGATGCTTTTATCCAGTCTTCCACAACGTCATCATCAGGATAATCACTGATGTAGCCGTTCCAGAGTTCTTGGGCAAACACTGCTGAGGGTTGTTCAGAAACATGGCTTAACTTTGCTACGGTAATTGCGCACAAATTAAACAGGTCGTTAGGCATATATTTTCCCATGCAGGTCTCCTGTGTCTGTTAATACCGCCTACGAAACTGTCCATCGCCTTCATCACAGTTCCATGAACAGCCAAACTTCTTTTGATATTCCTGCCATTTCTGATGTTGAGTGGGCTCAGGGGGAGTAGTTGCTTGCGATCTTGCTGCGCGACGTTCTTTCCAGGATTTGACAAAGCCCTCTCCCAAAGCCCTGCCGGTAGCAGAGTTACACCCCGCAAGAATGAGTGTTGCGCCCATTATTATTGGAAGTTTCTTCATGGTGCCCCTCCTAACATGCCTCGAAAGGTTGCTGACCTGGCCACACGCCTAAACAGTAATCCAGCTAATCACAAATATGTATTATAGTACATAGATGATTGAGGCGTTTATCCGTTTCATCATGAAATGGATATTCGGCAAACATTAGGACGAAATATTAAGGCCCTACGGACAGCGGCAGGAATGTCGCAAGAAGAGCTTGCCGCGCGTATGGACGTTGATCAGGCGTATGTCAGTCGTTTGGAGGCTGGAGAGCTTAATCCTACGTTGTTGACAATTTGGGATGCAGCAGAAGCTTTGAATACTTCTCCGTCAGACTTGTTGAGCTGATAAACGCAAGATCTTAAATATCATAAAGGAAAGTCATAAAGGTGCTGCTAAGGTACCCTACTTCCCAAAGAGTCCTCGTTTGTAAGTGAGCTCAGTTTCGGTTTTGATTGTTGTCGATATCAGCGTGATGGCACGTCGTTTCCTCATTACTTCGCTGGACAAGTCGGTCTCAACTTGGTGAAGAAGATTCAAAACACCCTTCATTGGGAAAACGCTATCGGGCTATGGACATAGCCCTCTCCCCCCCCCCCTTGGGTGTGGAAAAAAATGAAGATATAATTTGCGCTATTAATCTTGAACTGAGTGAGCGGGGACAAAATGAACAAAATAACAAAAGGCGTGACTGTTCGTTTTTTTTCAATTGAAACTCAAAATAGCTATTTTGACAATTTTGTTTCAAGCTTTGTCACTAATCGGGATAGTTCCCTCAGTTCAAGAATCTTTAATTTAAAAGACAAAAAGCATTTAATTAAAGTGTCTGAAAAATTTGAGATTTCAGACGTGCATGCATATTTTGTTTCTGTTGTAAGAGAAAGAAATACATGGCAAACGAAGGCTACCAGTGATGGAAAAATCACTGGTATTTCATTGAATCAAGGCATTATAGGCGATCCATATTACTATTTTGTCGTTCCCCAAAAACAAGTCTTGTTAGGCTTTACCACGGGCCCCATCGTAAGCTTGAAAAGCGTTGGAAAGACAATGCTAGATCAGTTTAATAGTGATCGGCAAAATGATATTAAGTTGAATTTGATTCCGAAAGAAAAGGAATTTGATAAACTGAAAGAGTTGCCTGAATACAGTAGGTTACACTTTACAATCACATCTTCAGCGTTTGCTGAAAAAACCGAGGATGCTCCCCAGTTAATTAAAGATCTAAGTGCAGCACCATACATAGATCAAGATATGCAGCTATCTCTAGAGCTACAACTTGATAAGGAGAATGTTATTGAGATCGTCAACTTTTTATCTGAGCACGAAGGCTGCACAGTTTTAAAAGTTAAGGGGCTAGATGAAAACGGTGGTAAAGTGAGCCTAGATTTTGGGGATGCATTTCTAAGTCATAAAACGAAAATTGAAACACGCCATAAATATATCGATGAAAGTTTGTCCCTAGGCGTGCTGAAAGAAGCATTTTCAGAATTTGTAACAAGTATTGATTACTGACTAAGCAGCTTTTCTAACTCTTTCTTTGTCACATTGTGAATGTCGTTAATCCTTCCAGAGCGATAACTGGTGAGCAGATCATGGGGAGAGCGTATATCCTCGCCCGCAGGTAATTTTTCATCAATTTCTTTCGCAGCTTCTCTTGATATCCCCATACTGATGAGATTTATCATCCTCTCGTCACATGCTCCAATCTCAATAAATGAATGCAACTTCACATTTGGAAGTTCGTGTTTTTTTCTGGCCAGGACATTGCCCAGCAAAATTTGATAACATTTTAATGCATTCGACAGACGGAACCTTACATCATTATTAATGACCTTAATCACGCCCCGTACGCAGCTATTCGTGCTTTTGGGGGGGGTATTGTTTTCTTGGGCATATCGCGTCTCCCAGGCTATCTGTTCAGAGATTATGCTTTTTAAGTGGTTCCCTTGAACCCACTTTTTTGAAATGGAGCAAATATGTTTTAGTGAGTTATTTTCTATTGGCACAAATATGCCAAACTCTCTGAGCTTTTGAGTTACCTTAAGTAAGGTAATATACAAATCACCTGACTTAGGATGAGGAAGTACCCAACCATCTAAGTCTTCGGTTTGATCCAAAAATTCAAACAGTTTGTTCTGTTGGATATAACCGACTGTAGGATTAGCTTCTAAAGTGAATGAGGACACTTGGAGGGCACCGTTAGCCTTTTCAATGGTATCTGTCAGTAACTTCTGATTGTTGGTATCAAGCGTCAATTCCTTTGCTTCCAAAGTGTTTTCTAACTGCCCGCTAGAAAACTCTTTTATAAGTTTATTGGCGATGGAATAAAGTCGATATTGATTTTCATCGTTATGTGAAAGATTGCCCCGTAAGGCGGCAATAACATCTGTAAAGTCCTCATTTAATGATTTGAAATAGGTCGGAATTTTTTCGTCATCTTCTACCTCATCTTCAAAGTAATCTTGAAAATTCCATTTTTCTGGCTCAATCAAGAAAATATTGCCTGAAAAATGCTCTAACATTCGCCCTGCGCGGCCTGTGATATTATTAATCTTCACATTCTCAATGCGCTCGGGAGACTGGTATGGAAGGGGCTGAAAAGGATTTTGCAAAAACAAGTTTTTTGCAGGTAGGTTTACACCTTCAGCAAGGGTTCCAGTGCAAGCGATGAATTGAATATGATCATCTTTTACTAAGCTCTCGACCATGCCCCGTATTGAGCCTGGAAGTGGGCCATAGTGGAACGCAACCCCTTTTCTTAAATTATCAGCAAGTGAAAAATCTTCATGTATAAACGTCTCAACATAGTTTGCCGCTTCTTCTAATAGAGGGTTATGGCCCTCCGATTCAGGAATTAAGTCCGCCAGTTCATTTGCAAAGTCTTCGCAATAGTCCGTACGGTTTCGATAGATAATATTGCTCTGATTTTTTCCTAGTTTGTAAACAATGCTAGCGGGACGCGTACCTTTGAAATTTTTAGGGATCGTCAAACTGTTATCTGAGTGTTTTCTTGAGATAATTAAATTCAGCCCTTTCGGCACTACAGACATCATAATTTTTTCAACAGGAGATAATTGTGTGATTCTCTTCTCAAAGCTGACGTCCCGAAAGATGGTGGAAAACGAGTCCTGATAACTCTGAGACGGCATGCTGATAATTACTTGAGGGAGGCTATCTTCCAATAGTTTCTCAATTGTGAGGTGCAACAACACACCTCTACTCTTATCGGTAATGTTGTGCGCTTCATCTATGAATAAGAAATCAAAAGTAATATCACCTTGCAGAAGAATTTCATGTAGCCGTTCCTGTGTCATCACAAAGAGTGTTTTTTCCTTAAACACCTCATCTCTTGGAACGGTACATATTTCAATATCGTCCTCAGCGTCATGTTCTTTGGCCAGTTCGTATATCTTCCCTGAAACTTCAGATATTAGTGCCCTTGTAGGCACAATAATTGCGGCGAAAGCCCCGTCACTTTCTACGACTTCTTTCAGTAAGTAATTTAAGATGATGTGGGTTTTGCCCGCAGACGTCGGTGCTGAAGTAATGACGTCAGTCCCTGACTTAAGGTCTTCCCAAAGAGTGCGCTGGAAATCAGTTAACGGGAACTTTAGGTCGTTTACCGTATTTAAATCTTCACGAAACCCTATCTGAGCCTCGGTATAAAAATTATATGTAAATTCAAGCTCAGGATGCCGGTCGTTAAGCAGTTTTATATTTGGGAAATCGCCAGCATCAGCAAAAAGCTTATTTGCGATAGGGACGACATCCGGATAGTCCTTGGCACAAATGTCCAACATCATAGCAAGGATGATGGCACCCTCACGTTTGAGTTCTGGACTATCTGACTTGTAAAGTGCCTGGGCAGAAGCAATGAGTTTTTTAACTTCACTCCTTTTAAGCTCTGCTTCAGAACCAACCATGTTCTGAATATATGCATTAAAAAGATTGTTGCTCGCTTGTTTGTAACCGTCACTATTATGAATGTTGCTAGCTAGTTTTTGTAAAAATTGGGTCATGCGCTTATCCCCATGTGCGTCACGAACTCATCGACTAAAGCATCAACACAGGTGAAAGGCAGCATCAAAAGAGAAACGTCATTAATGTCGAGTTCCTTTGCCTCAACGGCTGCAAAAAAAACCTCGATGTGTGTGTCAGCAACTTCTGTATATTTTTTCACAAACTCATCTTCGGTTTTTGCATTTGATACAAGGTCTTTATCAGAAAATCCGATGAAGCAAGGGGAGTGTATAACGCCGGATAAGTCATTATCTGAAAATGGATTAAGTAGTTCTAGTAGAAGGGCCTCAGATGCTTCATCAATGTTTGGAAAGTCCATGTAACTATCTAATAGATCAAATTCATCTTCATACTTTTCTATAGCACCTTTTATTGAGCCAGCTGCCTTTGTAGCTGCTCCTTTGAATTGTGTGTGTAGTTTTGATTCTCCTAAATAGAGTTTAAGCTGTCCCTCATGAAATTGACCGTGGACAGCATCAGCTCCAAAAACAGGCATTCTGCGATTTGTTTTTAAGGCAACCTTGCTCAAAAGTTTCGGGGCTTGATAATAAATATCCAATAGGGTGAACAAGATTAGCTCACCAAGTTCTCCCTTAGCAGTATGCTTACTGAGTTTGCGTATAGCTTTATCAAACAAATCTTCCGGACTATTGGGATTGTTAAGACCAAGCTTTTTTTCGACTTCTTTACATGAAAAAACAAAGTTATAGAGAATTCCTTTTCGGATTATTTCAAAAAATTCAGAATAACCATTTTCACCATAATCTATTGGCAAGTAAGTTAGAAGGGTTCTGACTTCACGACCGTCGGATAATTCATAAGAAACCTGAACCTCTTTCAATACGCCTTTAATTTCATCTGCATTTTGTAATTGCGACTGAAGAAAAGAAACCATCATTACTCCTATATGATTGAGGTGGCACAACCTCTGTTATTAGGCTACATGAGGTCTCTACCTTTGGGAATGGTTTTTTCAACTCCTGCTGCCGAACAAAGATATTGTTCAATGGTGAGGCTGTCCAAAAGGCATTCACTAGGGAAGTGAATGTATCTTTTATCTACCTCCGCACAGCACAGACCTGAATCCGATTGAGCTGGCAGGGAACAAGGAGTATCTAACATAACTTTATTAAAGCTCTTTGTCGCTGCGGGGATAAGGGGGGGCTGCGGCCTTCAGGTTTTGAGCGAACAAATAAATTTATAGGTTTCTACTATACAGGTTTTCAATCGGCAAATTTTGTAATGGCCAATACCATTAAACATCTAAGCACCCCCTTGGCCCCTGCCCGTGGTGCCAGAGTTCAGGATTGTTAAAACATTTTGTGGGGATGGAGTGGGGTAAAGAAAAAGGGCCTAGCTGGAAAAACAGCTAAACCCTTGATCTTATTGGTCGGAGTGAGAGGATTCGAACCTCCGGCCCCTGCCTCCCGAAGACAGTGCTCTACCAGGCTGAGCTACACTCCGATAGTTTTGGCGCTCATTTGGAGGCGCTTATATAACGCCCCGGTGGTGCCAACGCAAGCGCCATTGCATGCGCTTGGCCGGGGTTTTTAGCCGGGGTTTTTAGTAAGCGCGTTCGATGCAGAAGTCGATCACGTCCAAAAGCGCGGTTTTGATGTCGCTTTCGGGAAATACCCCCAGGGCGTCCCGCGCGATGGCGCCGTAGTGGCGCGCGCGCTCCACCGTGTCGGTGAGCGCGTTGTGCTGGGTCAGCAATTCCATGGCGTGTTCGATGTCGCCGTCGTTTTGGTCGAGATCTTCCATGGTGCGCTTCCAAAAGGCGCGTTCTTCATCGTTGCCGCGCGCAAACGCCAGCACGATGGGCAGGGTGATCTTGCCTTCGCGGAAATCGTCGCCGACGGCTTTACCCAGGCTTTCTTGCTGGGCGGAAAAATCCAACACGTCATCGACCAGTTGAAAGGCTATCCCTAAGTTCATGCCGTAAGCGCGAAACGCGTCTTGTTCTTTTTTCGGCCGTCCGGCGATCACCGGGCCGAGTTCGGCGGCGGCGGCGAACAGTTCGGCGGTTTTCGCCTCGATCACCTCCATGTACGCGCTTTCGCTGGTTTCTGTGTCGTTGGCGGTGACCAGTTGCAGCACTTCGCCTTCGGCCAGGATGGATGAGCCTTGCGACAGAATGCGCAGGACTTCCAAATCGCCGTCTTCGACCATCAACGCGAACGAGCGGGTGAACAGGAAGTCGCCGACCAGAACGCTGGGCTTGTTGCCCCACAGCGCGTTGGCGGAGGATTCACCGCGGCGCAGGTCGCTTTCGTCGACCACGTCGTCGTGCAGCAATGTCGCGGTGTGAATGAATTCGATGCACGCCGACAGCAAGATGTGGCGGTCGCCGGTGTAGCCGCACATGCGCGCCGAGGCCAGCGTCAACATCGGGCGCAGACGCTTGCCGCCCGCCGCGATGATGTGCCCGGCCAGTTGCGGGATCAGCGACACGGGGGAGTGCATGCGCTCGACAATCGCGGTGTTGGCGGCTTTCAGATCGTCTTCGACCAAGATCGCGAGGCGATCCAAAGGCGAGCTTTTTTGGCGTTCTTCATCTAAGTTTACGACAACGCCCAAAGCGCTTCTCCCGTGTGGTGCGTGGGGTGGCGTGCGTTCAGGCGGTGCGTTTCGCGTGCCCTGACAGCCATATTACAGTAGTGTTGGGGCATATATGACCGCCCAGGCGGGTCTTGGTCAAGCACCCTTCGCTGTTTTGGGGTGATCTTAGTCGGTTTTTGGGGGAATATCACCGTATGTTTGAACTTGTGCGCACCAATGACCCGGTGTTGATTTCGTGGCTGCGGGCCCAATTCGCCGACGCCGGGATCGACGTTTTGGTGCTGGACGAGCACATGAGCATCATGGATGGCTCTATCCAAGCCATCCCGCGCCGGATTATGGTGGCGGACGAAGATAAACGCGAAGCCCAGTCTATTCTGGCCGAGGCTGACCGCATTGCGACAGGTGAAGGCGCATGAACGACGTAACCGAGACCACCCAAGACCGCATTCTTGACGGCAAAGTGACCCTTATTCAGCCGCGCGACGGCTACCGCGCTGCGGTGGACCCGGTGCTGTTGGCCGCCGCGGTGCGCGCGGGGACGGGCGCGGGCGAGCGTGCGCTCGATCTCGGCTGTGGCGTCGGCGCGGCGATGTTGTGTCTCGGCGCGCGCTGTCCCAACTTGCATATCGATGGCCTTGAGCTGCAGCCTCATCTGGCGGAATTGGCGCGACGCAATGTCGAAGCCAACGGGGCCGGGGACCGGATACGTGTTTTCGACGGCGATATCCTCAACCCACCGGCGGAACTGGAAGCGGACAGTTACGCCCATGTGTTCGCGAATCCGCCGTACATGAGCGGCGATCGTGGCAATCACCCGCCCAACGAATCCAAGAAAATCGCCCATGTCGAGGGCGACGCGGACCTGGAGGACTGGGTCGATGCGGCGTTGAAACTTTGCCGCACCAAAGGCTCGATCACCTTCATTCAGCGCGCCGATCGGTTGGCGGAACTGTTGATCGGTTTGGAAGGGCGCGCCGGGGAAATCACCGTGTTTCCATTGTGGCCCAAGGACGACGAGAACTCCCACCGCGTCATCGTGCGCGCGCGCAAAGGCGTCAAATCGCCGATGCTGCTGATGAACGGCCTGACCCTGCACAACGACGACGGCAGCTATACCGACGCTGCGGACGCAGCGCTGCGCGGCGGCGAGCTGCATTTAAGGGCCTGAGCGTTCAGTAAGCGTTTGACCCGCAAACACCTCACCCTTACAAGTGTGCCATGTTCGGTTTCAGTCTGACAAAGCTGGTTTTCACCGCCGTGATCGTTTTCGTGGTGTGGAACGCCTTCAAATACTTCACCCGCATTCAAGATGAGCGTGCGGACCGTTCGCGCGTCAAAGGCCAAGGCGGCGGGGCGAAATCCTCGCCTGCGTCCAAATCCGCTGCAAAGCAGGACGGCGTCGAAGACATGGTTGAATGCAAAGTCTGCGGCGCTTACGTCACCCGGGGGGCGAAATCCTGCGGGCGAGACGACTGTCCGTTTTCGGGCTGAACCCCGGTTTCGGGCTGAACGAAGAGCAAACCGGGCGGTTCACGCCTGGACCTCCCCCTTGACCTGATCGTCGGCGCAAGGCTATCTTCGCCGCACTGCAACATTTTTTGGTTCCGCTTTGAATTTTGGGGCCGTTTTCTAAGGTTTTCGTCATATGTCCGGCCTGCCCGCACCCAACCCAGAAACGTGTTTTCAAAATTTGATTCTCAAGTTGCAAGGCTTTTGGGCGTCGCACGGCTGCGTGTTGTTGCAACCCCACGATCAAGAGGTCGGCGCAGGCACCTTTCACCCGGCGACCACGTTGCGCGCGCTGGGGCCCAAACCCTGGAAAGCCGCTTACGTGCAGCCGTCGCGTCGCCCGACCGATGGGCGCTACGGCGAAAATCCCAACCGTTTGCAGCACTATTATCAATTCCAAGCGATGCTCAAACCGTCGCCGCCCAACAGCCAAGAACTCTACCTCGACAGCCTCAAAGCGTTGGGCGTCGACAGTTCCAAGCACGACATCCGTTTCGTCGAAGACGATTGGGAAAGCCCGACCTTGGGCGCGTGGGGGCTGGGCTGGGAAGTGTGGTGCGACGGCATGGAAGTCAGCCAGTTCACTTATTTTCAGCAAGTCGGCGGGATCGAATGCAGCCCGGTCGCGGTTGAGCTGACCTATGGGTTGGAGCGCTTGGCCATGTACATCCAAGGCGTCGAAAACGTCTACGACTTGGATTGGAACGGCGAAGGGGTGCGTTACGGCGACGTGTTCCTGCGCAACGAACAAGAACAATCCGCGTTCAATTTCGAACACGCCAACACCGACAAGCTGTTTCAGCAGTTCACCGACGCCGAAGACAACTGTCAGGCGCTGTTGAACCTCGACAAGCCCTTGGCCTTGCCGGCTTACGAGCAATGCATCCGCGCCAGCCACCTGTTCAATCTGTTGGACGCGCGCGGGGTTATTTCGGTGACCGAACGCCAAGCTTACATCGGGCGGGTGCGCAAACTGTCTTCTGGATGTTGCCAGGCTTGGCTTGCGGGCGAAGGGGAGGCGGAATAATGGCTGAGTTGCTCCTCGAACTGTTCAGCGAAGAAATTCCCGCCCGCATGCAAGCGCGTGCGGCGGCGGACCTCAAACGTCTGGTCGAAGACGGCTTGAAAAAAGCCGGGCTCGACTGGTCCAAGGCCGAAGCTTTCGTCACCCCGCGTCGTTTGGCGCTGGTGATTGACGGCTTGCCGGAAAAGCAGCCCGACGTCAAAGACGAACGCAAAGGCCCGCAAGTGGGCGCCCCGGAACAGGCCCTCAAAGGCTTCCTCGGCTCGCTCGGCGGCATGAGCATTGATGATTGCGAACAGCGCGACGTCAAAGGCAAGACCTTCTACTTCGCGGTTGTTGAGAAGAAGGGCGAACCGACCATCGACGTTCTGCCTGGCATTATCGACGCGGCGATGAACGCGCTGCCGTGGCCGAAATCCATGCGCTGGGGGGCTGGCGAAAAACGCTGGGTGCGTCCGTTGCACAACATCCTCGCGCTGTTCGACGGTGCGGTGGTGCCGGTCGCTTACGAAGGCGTTGAGGCCAACCAACACACCTTCGGCCACCGCTTCATGAACCCCGGCGCCATCGCGGTCCGTGACTTTACGGATTACCGCGTCAAGTTGATGGACGCGCATGTGATGCTGTGCCCATCCGAGCGCCGCGCCGAAATCGCGTCGCAAGCCGAAAAGCTCGCCGAACACGCCGGCCTGACGATCAAGCCGGACGAAGGCTTGTTGCAGGAAGTCACCGGGCTGGTCGAATGGCCGGTGGTGTTGATGGGCTCCATCGACGAAAGGTTCATGGCGCTGCCGCCCGAAGTGCTCTCTGACACCATGCGCGCGCACCAGAAATATTTTTCGGTGTTGAACCCCGACGGCTCCATGGCGCCGAATTTCATCGTGGTGTCCAACCAAGTCGCCACCGACGGCGGTGCTGCGATTGTCGAGGGCAATGAACGCGTCTTGCGCGCGCGCTTGTCGGACGCCCAGTTCTTCTGGGACCAAGACCGCAAGACCACCTTGGCCTCGCGCGCGCCGAAGCTCAAAGACATCGTCTTTCACGCCAAGCTGGGCACGGTCGAAGACAAGGTCGCGCGGATCGTGTCGCTGGCCGGATATTTGGCCGATTACACCGGCGCGGATCAAGCCCAGGCGGTTGCCGCAGCGGAGCTGTGCAAGTGCGATCTAGTCACCGGCATGGTCTACGAAATCCCCGAAGTGCAAGGCGTCATCGGGCGCTACTACGCGCTCAACGACGGCCAGCCCGAAGCGGTCGCCAACGCCATATCCGAACACTATTCCCCGGTCGGCCCCAACGACGACTGCCCCACGGCCCCGGTATCGGTGGCGGTGGCGATGGCCGACAAGCTCGACACCTTGGTCGGCTTTTGGACCATCGACGAAAAGCCCACCGGATCGAAAGACCCGTTTGCGCTGCGCCGCGCGGCGCTGGGGGTGATCCGCCTGATCATTGAAAACAAGCTGCGCTTGTCGCTAGAGTCCCTGTTTGACCAGTTATATGACCTGATACGAAAAGATATTGAAGACCTCCTTGGTCCTGGATCTGTTCGTTCAGCTCTAGATGAACCGCAGAAAACGGAAGGTGGGGGTAGTTTCCAGTTGATGGAAAACACGCTTCTTATGCCTAAGTCAGAAGTTGCACCAGATTTATGGGCCTTTTTTGTTGACCGCCTCAAAGTCCACTTGAAGGGCGAGGGCGTGCGTCACGATTTGATTGATGCGGTGTTCTCTATTGGCGGAGAAGATGATCTGGTGCGTTTGTTGGCGCGGGTCGATGCATTGAGCGCGTTTGTTTCGACCGACGACGGCGCCAACCTGCTCGCCGCGCACAAACGCGCTGCCAACATTTTGCGCATCGAAGAAAAGAAAGACGGTTGTTCTTACGCGGGCGCGGCGGACGAAAGCGTGTTTGTCGAAGATGCGGAGCGCAACCTATTTGCCGCGCTCAACGCGGCGGGCGCGGCCAGCGCTGCGCTGCTCGGTGAAGAAAAATTCCAAGACGCCATGGCCGAACTCGCCAAGCTGCGCGGGCCGTTGGACGCCTTTTTTGAAGACGTGATGGTCAATGCGGACGATAAAAACGTTCGCGAAAACCGTTTGAAACTCCTATCTCAAATACAGAGTGTTATGGGCGAAATCGCCGATTTCTCGAAAATCGAAGGCTAGATCGATGTCTGAAAAGTGGACCTACTCGTTTGGTGGCGGCGATGCGGAAGGCAGCGCAAAGATGCGCAATCTTTTGGGTGGCAAGGGCGCCAACCTGCATGAAATGTGCGCCATCGGCTTGAACGTCCCGCCGGGGTTCACCATCACCACCGATGTGTGCGCGCACGTCACCAAAACGGGCGGCGATTATCCCGATGGCTTGAACGATCAGCTCAACGCTGCGGTCGCCAAGCTGGAAACCGCCATGGGCGCGCCGTTTGGCGGCACCTTGGCGGAAGGCCGGGTGTTGTTGCTGTCGGTGCGGTCCGGCGCGCGCGCGTCGATGCCGGGCATGATGGACACGGTATTGAACCTTGGCCTCAATGACGAGGCGGTGGCGATTCTCGCCAAAGAAACCGGTGACGAACGCTTTGCTTACGACAGCTATCGTCGCTTCATCCAGATGTTCGGCGACGTGGTTCTGGGCGTCGATCACTATCATTTCGAAGATTTGTTGGAAGACTATAAGCTCGACCACGCCTTGAAGCTCGACACCGATCTCAGCGCCGACGATTGGAAAGCTTTGTTGCCGTCCTATATCGACGCCATCGAAAAGCAAACCGGCGAGCCGTTTCCCCAAGACCCGCGTCAACAGTTGTGGGCGGCCATCGGCGCGGTGTTTAAAAGCTGGACCAACAAGCGCGCGCAAACCTATCGCAAGCTGCACGACATTCCCGAAGACTGGGGCACGGCGGTCAACGTTCAAACCATGGTGTTCGGCAACATGGGCGACGACAGCGCCACCGGGGTGTGTTTCACGCGCAATCCGTCCACCGGCGAAAACCTTTTTTATGGCGAGTACCTGGTCAACGCCCAAGGCGAAGACGTGGTCGCGGGCATTCGCACGCCGCAACCGTTGTCGCTGGCGGAAAAAAACGCCGCGTCCATCGCGCTGCCGTGCCTCGAAGAAACCATGCCGGAGCTTTATCGCCAGCTGGACGGCGTGCGCCATACCCTGGAGCAACACTATAAAGACATGCAGGATTTAGAGTTCACCATCCAAAAGGGCGAACTGTGGATTTTGCAGACCCGTGGCGGCAAGCGCACCACCAAGGCGGCATTGAAAATCGCGGTCGATATGGTGGACGAAGGCCTGATCGATCACACCGAAGCAATCCGTAGAATCGAACCTTCGCACCTTGATCAATTGTTGCATCCGACCTTGGATCCGGATGCGCCGCGCAATATTTTGGGCCAAGGCCTGCCCGCATCGCCGGGCGCTGCGTTTGGCAAATTGGTGTTCAGCGCCAAAGACGCCGAAGCGTGGACGGAACGCGGCGAGGCGGTCATCTTGGCGCGGGTTGAAACCTCACCCGAAGACATCGGCGGCATGCATGTGGCCGAAGGCATCCTGACGACCCGTGGCGGCATGACGTCGCACGCCGCCGTGGTCGCGCGCGGCATGGGCAAGCCATGCGTGTCGGGGGTTGGTGACATCATTGTCGATGTCAAAGCCAAGACGTTGTCGGCGCTGGGCGAGGTGCTTCACGAAGGCGATCTGGTGACCATCGACGGCTCCGCAGGTCAAGTGATCAAGGGCCAAGTGGCGACGGTCGAACCGGAACTCAGCGGCGATTTCGCCAAGCTGATGGGCTGGGCCGACGAGGTCCGCGTGCTGGGCGTGCGCGCCAACGCAGAAACGCCCACCGACGCCAAAGTCGCGCGCGGATTTGGCGCCGAAGGCATTGGCCTTGCGCGCACCGAGCACATGTTTTTCGATCCCGAACGCATCATCCACATGCGCGAAATGATCCTATCCAAAGACGTCGATGCGCGGCGCGTTGCGTTGGACAAACTGCTGCCCTATCAGCGCCAGGATTTTTTTGAGCTGCTGAGCATCATGGAAGGCCTGCCGGTCACCATTCGTTTGCTTGATCCACCGCTGCATGAGTTCCTTCCTGAAAGCGAAGCCGACATCGAAAACGTCGCCAAGGCTTTGGGCGTTACGACAGAGGCTGTGGTGAGCCGATCCAAGGACTTGCACGAGCTCAATCCGATGTTGGGTCATCGCGGTTGCCGTTTGGCGATCACCTATCCCGAAATTTACGAAATGCAGGCTCGCGCCATTTTCGAAGCCGCCGCCGATCTTGTTAAAGCCGGCAAAGACGTGCGCCCCGAAGTGATGATCCCGCTGGTCGCAGATCGCGCAGAACTCACGCGGCTCAAAGCATTGGTGGTCGAAGTGGCAGACGAAGTCCTGGCGTTGCGTGGCGTCGCGCTTAAATACCACGTCGGCACCATGATCGAATTGCCGCGCGCGGCTTTGCAGGCGGGCGAGATCGCCAAGGACGCTGAATTCTTCAGTTTCGGCACCAACGACTTGACCCAGACGACCTATGGTCTGTCGCGCGACGACGCGGGGCGGTTTTTGCAGATTTACCGGGAAAAAGGCGTAATGGATTACGATCCGTTCGTGACCCTTGATCAAGACGGCGTTGGCGAGTTGGTCAAAATCGGCACAGAACGCGGCCGCGCCCAACGCCCCGGCTTGAAGGTCGGGATTTGCGGCGAGCACGGCGGCGATCCCGCATCGGTGCGGTTCTGCCATGGCGTTGGACTGGACTATGTGTCGTGTTCACCCTACCGTGTGCCTATCGCCCGTTTAGCGGCGGCGCAGGCTGCGCTGGGCATCGATGCGGAAAACAACGCCTAAGTTTAACGCCGTGAGGAGATGCAAACCGGTATGACGGGTGAACCTTTGAACGTTTTGTTCTTGTGCCCGAACAATGCCTGTCGGAGCATCATCGCCGAAGTCTTGCTCAATCGCGTCGGTCGGGGTCATTTTTGTGCGTTCAGCGCCGGTGAAAAGCCCAACGCACAAATCAATCCGTATGTGCGCGAAACCCTCAAACAGGTCGGTTTCGATGTGTCCGGACAAACGCCCAAAAGCTGGGAAACGTTCGTTTCCCATAATGCGCCGCGTTTGGATGCGGTGATCACGCTGGCGGCGAGCCTTAAACCCGTAAAACTGCCGATCTGGTATTCCAACCCCGTGCGGGTAGATTGGGACGTTGCCAATCCCGAATTGGTCAAGGGCGAAGACAGTGATCGCATTAGCGCATTTCGGCGCTGTTATGGCGATTTGGAACAGCAGATGTTGAAGATGGCGGGCTTGGCCCTCGACGGCATGCGCGGTCAGGCCTTGCAGCGCAACCTGGAAACGATTTCGCCCTAAATCCGCTTCACATAAATGGTGAATTCGTCGAGCGGGTAGTCGTCGATGATTTCGACTTCCGGCGATAAGCTCATGGCGAATTCAACGAATTCATTGCGATCGGCGTAATACAGATCCAGCAAGCGTTCCGGGGACGCGGCGTCGAGCATGTTGAACGCCATCACCTTAGCGGTCTTTTCCCACAAACGCAGCAGGCTGGTTTTGACGTATTCGCCCCAGATGTCGCGGCGTGCGCCGAAGTTCATATTGTAGGTGCCCGACACAAATGAATAGTCCGCCGTTTCTGTGGCGACGGGGCTCTCGATAAAGGTGGCGCGGGAATCAGTGTGGCGCACCTTTGCTTTCTCGATCATCTTCGGCGATATGTCATAGCCGTAATACCGCCCGCCTTGCATCATCGGCTGATCGGCCAACAAATCGAACAGCGCCCCATAGCCGCAGCCTAGATCGTTGACGCTGATGGGGCCGTTTAAATCTTCATCCATGATCGCCTGCAACAGCAATTCATAGCGCAACATCTGACCGTCTTGGTCTTTCCAAAACACCCCATTGGCCACCGGGCCGCATTGGTTGACGCGATACGAATAGGCGAGCGAAACCAGATTGAGCAGTTGGCCGATGTCTTCGGGTGGGGCTTCGGACATGGTTTAGGCGTCTTTCGCGTCTTGGAATTCGACCCAGGCGGGCACATATGGCGTGAGCGTTGCGCCCTCACAGGTGAAGCTGACGCGGTCGCTCAATGTATCCAGGCGGATCAACGCCAGGCCGACATCACCGGTATGCGAGCGCATTTCACCGGCTTGGCGACCATCGAGCTCCAATATCGCCCCTTCAGGGGGAGCGGCGCCGTCGATTTTCACCGGCAGTAGACGCTTTTTCACCAAGCCGCGATAGCGGGTGCGCGCGGTGAGCTCTTGGCCCATGAAGCAACCCTTGGTGAAGCTGACGCCATCGAGTTCTTCAAAGCCATTTTCCAGCAGCAAGGCTTTATCCGCGATCATGTCGCGGCTGCCGTCGGCCAGACCCAATTCGATGCGGTGGCGCTCATAGGTTTCAAAGTCGCCCGCGATCAGGCCGGCGCTTTCCAGGGCTGAGCGATCGCCTTGGGGCAGAACGGCGCGACAGCCCATGTCGAGCAAACGCGGATCGGCGTACGCGACGCCGTCGCCCAGGACCTTACAGGCGCCGCGCTGAGCAAAGTCGAGGCCGTCGAGCACGCCGTAAACCTGATAATCGTCGCTGACGTCGCTGAGTTGCACGTCTGAGCGCAATTTGTACATGCTCAGGCGCTTGAAGAAATCGGAACGACGTGCGCCTTCACAATCGAGCACCAGCGCGCCGCTAAGCTCAAACACGAAAAAATCGTAGAGGAACTTGCCTTGGGGGCTGAGAAAGGCCGAGTACACCGCTTGGGCGTCGCTGACGCGGGTCATGTCCTGGGACACCAGGCCTTGCAGATAATCGCGGGCGTCGGGGCCTTCGATCTTGATCAGACCGCGCGCGGGAAGGGGCGTGAAAATCTTGTCGCTCATAATCGCTAAACCGTTCTCGTTTATGTGGTGGGGCTGGCTAAAAGGTGGTGCATCCGCGCGCAAATGGCAAGGCCTCTAGGCAATTGATAAGTTGGCCCTTATAAAGGCTCAAACCCGGGCCTAAACGCAGGCTCGAACCCTGGGAGAAACTGTGAGCCGCATCTTATTCATCACCTCCAACCGATTGGGCGACGCCGTGTTGTCCACAGGCGTGCTGGACCATCTGCTGCACGCGTATCCCGATGCGCGCACCACGGTGGTGTGCGGCCCGGTTCCGGCTGGCCTGTTCGCGGGCGTGCCGGGGTTGGAGCGGGTGATCGAACTGCCCAAACGCAAATATAGCCTACATTGGTGGAAAATGTGGAGGGCGTGTTTTCCCAAATGCTGGGATATGGTGGTTGATTTGCGCAATGCGCCGTTGAGTTATGCGTTGTTTTCGCGCTGTCAAATTCATCTCGGCAAAGCCAACAAGAACCACGCCCACCGCGTGGTCGCGATGGGCTCCTTGGTGGACCTCGCCGACACTCCACCCGCGCCGCGGTTGTGGACTTTGCCCAAGGATGAAGTCGAAGCGGCGAAGATGATCCCAGATGGCGCGCCGGTTTTGGCGTTGGGGCCGACGGCGAACTGGATCGGCAAGACCTGGAATCCCGAACGCTTTGCTGAACTGGCGCTGCGCTTGACGGGCGAGGACGGTATTTTGCCGGGCGGACGTATTGCGGTGATCGCGCATCGCACAGAATTTGAGATGGCTAAACCGGTGTTGGATGGCGTGTTGGAGGCTTTGCCAAAAGACCGCATCCTGAATCTGGTTGGCGAGGCGCCGTTGGGCGTGGTGGCGGCGTGTTTGAAGCGCACGGCGTTTTATGTCGGCAACGATTCAGGTCTAATGCATATGGCCGCCGCAGCGGGCGTGCCCACTTTGGGCCTGTTCGGACCGTCGCGTGAAGAGCATTATGCGCCTTGGGGGGCACATTGCGCGGCGGTGCGTGGCGATAAAAGTTATGACGATGTGTTCCCAGTTGACTACGATTACCGCAACACGCCGTCCTTGATGGGCGATTTGAGCGTCGAGCAGGCTGAGCAAGCCGCCAAAGCATTGTGGAGCAAAGTGTCGTGCCAAGTGTCTTGAACGAGATCGCGAACCAAACAAAGACGCTGACGGCGTTGGTCGTTGCGCATAATGAAGAGGACAACCTTGCGGCTTGCCTCGACACGCTGCGCTTTGCCGACGAAATCGTGGTGGTGTTGGACAAATGCACCGATGGCTCCAAGTCCATCGCGGCGGGCTACACCGATAAACTGATCGAAGGCAGTTGGGACATCGAAGGCCCGCGCCGTCATGCGGGCATCGACGTGTGCACCGGCGATTGGATTTTGGAAGTCGATGCCGACGAGCGCGTTTCGCCCGAATTGGCGAGCGAGATCGTGGATAAAATTCAAACCGCGCCGTTCGGCCACTTTTTGATCCCCTACGACAATTATGTCGGCGATCATTTGGTGCGTTACGGCTGGGGGGCGTCGTGGGGCGTCAGCGCCACGGTGCGGCTGTACGCCCAAGGCGCCAAGGTGTGGGGCGCGCAACGCATCCATCCGGGCGTTGAACTGCAGGGTGAGCGCATGTGGTTGGAAAACCGCATGATCCATTATGTGGATCGCGACATTTCCGACATGATCCGGCGTTTGGACCGCTATTCGACCGCGCGCGCCAACGACTTGCGCGCCTCGGGCAAAATCGGATCGCTTGCCAATAATATCCGGCGTTTGTTTTCGCGCTTTTTCAAGTGCTACATCGGGCGTAAGGGCTACCGCGAAGGCCTGTACGGTTTTCTCATCGCCTTGATGGCGGGGTTGTTCCCGTTGCTGTCTTACATCAAAGCCAAGCTGGAGGACGACGCATGAGGGTGCTTCAGGTTATGGCTGGAGCCGAGTTCGGCGGCGCCGAGGCTTTTTTCGTTCGTTTGGTGATCGGGTTGCACAAAGCCGGGCTGGATCAGCGGGTGATCATTCGTAAAAATGAGCAGCGCGCCCAAGCTTTGCGCCATGCGGGCATCGATCCGGTTGAGCTGTCGTTCGGCGGTCGTTTCGACATCAAAACCGGGCTGATGGTCAAGCGCCAGCTGCGTGAATTTCGCCCTCATGTGGCGTTGAGCTGGATGAACCGCGCCACGTCAAAAATGCCGCGCCAGCGTCCGTCCGATCTGGATTACGTTTTGGCCGCGCGGTTGGGCGGGTATTACAATCTCAAATATTATCGCAATTGCGATCACCTGATCGGCAACACCCAAGACATTTGCGATTATCTGACCAAAGAAGGCTGGCCCGAGGATCGCACTCACTATCTGCCCAATTTCGTCGCCGCCGATCATCGTCCGCCCGCGCCGCGCGCCGCGTTGCACATTCCCGATCGCGCCAAAATGATTTTGACCTTGGGGCGCCTGCACACCAACAAGGGGTTCGATACCCTGATCCGCGCCATGGTCACGGTGCCTGACGCTTATTTGGTGATCGCGGGCGAAGGCCCGGAACGCGAAGCCTTGACCGATTTGGCCCAGGAATTGGGCGTGCGTCCGCGCATTCGCATGTTGGGCTGGCGTGACGATGTGCCGGAACTGATGGCGTCTTGCGATCTGTATGTTTGCCCATCGCGTCACGAGCCGCTGGGCAATGTGGTGATCGAAGGCTGGGCGCAGAACCGCCCGGTGGTCGCCGCCGCCTCTCAAGGGCCGGTGCAACTGATCAAAGACGGCGTCGATGGCTTGCTGACCCCCATCGATGACGCCCCGGCCATGGCCACGGCGATCAAGCAGGTGTTGCAAGACGACACGCTGGCCGGCGATTTGGCCCAGGCCGGACGCGCGCGCTATGAACGTGAATTTACCGAGGGGCAGGTTGTGCGGCGTTATCTCGACTTTTTCCAGGAGATCGCAGGCTGATGTGTGGGATCGCGGGGCTGGTCGGCCTCTCCAAAACACAGGGCCCCGATGCGGGCGTGATCGAACATTTCGCCGACGCCTTGGCGCATCGCGGGCCCGATGGGCAGGGGGCGTACCGAAACGGTTCTTGTGTGCTGGTCCACACCCGCTTGGCGATTATCGACGTTGAAGGCGGCAATCAGCCGTTTGTGGCGCGGCGCGACGGCGGCGATGAAGTGGCGCTGATCGCCAACGGGGAAATCTACAACAATCCCGAATTGCGCCAGAATATGGGCTCCACGCCGTTTTCCAGCTTATCCGATTGTGAACCGCCGCTGCATTTGTATCTCAAGCATGGCTTGGACTTTGTCGATCAGCTGCGCGGCATGTACGCCATCGCCATTTGGGATGCGGCGCATGAACGTTTGGTGCTGAGCCGTGATCCGTTCGGCGTCAAAAGTCTGTATTACGCGCAAACGCCGCTCGGCTTTGCGTTTGCGTCCGAGCCTCGTGCGTTGATTGCGCCCAATCTGCACAGCGCGGCGTTGAACGCCGACAAGCGTGACGAGCTTTTGCAGCTGCAATTCACCACCGGAACGGACACGGCGTTTGCCGGCATCCACCGCGTCGCGCCGGGTGAAACCATCGTGGTGGAAAATGGCTCCATCGTTGAACGCCGTCATCGCCAAGCGCTACCCGGCGGCGGCCCAAAGCCGGTTTCGCATGCGATGGCGTTATCGCGCTTGGACGACGCGCTTGATGATAGCGTCGGCGTACATCAGCGGTCCGACGTGCCCTACGGAATGTTTTTGTCGGGGGGGATTGATTCGTCGGTTCTGCTGGCGATGATGAGCCGCCTCAATGAGCAGCCGGTGACGGCGTTCACGGCGGGCTTTTCCGGCGCCGACGTGCCCGATGAACGCGAACACGCGCGTGAACTGGCGCGGGCGGAAAACGCCCACCACATCGAAGTCGAATTCGGTGAAAAAGATTTCTGGTCCGAACTGCCGATGATCGCGCGACACATGGACGATCCGGCGGCGGATTATGCGCTGCTGCCGACGTGGAAGCTGGCGCAAACGGCGCGCGCTCACGGCGTCAAGGTGGTGCTGGCGGGCGAGGGCGGGGACGAGCTGTTCGGCGGCTATGGGCGCTACCGGGGCGCCAAACGTTGGCTGTGGCCCAAAGAAATGTATCGCAAGGGCATCATGGACGGTCTTGATGTGCTCAGCGCTGTGGATCAGGCCCGTGCGTGGCGCGCGGGCATCGCGCAGGCGGGCATCGACGCTCGCCAACCGGGACGCACGCGGTTGCAGGTCGCTCAAGCCCAAGACATCGCCACATGGCTGCCGTGCGACCTGTTGGGTAAAATGGATCGCATGTTGATGGCCCACGGCGTTGAGGGACGGGTTCCGTTTCTTGACCCGGTGATGGCGGATTTTGCTTATGCATTGCCGGATCGGCTCAAAGTCCATCATGGTTTGGGCAAGGCGGTGCTGCGTCATTGGCTTTCGACCGCAATGCCTGCGGCGCGGCCCTTTTCCAAAAAACGCGGCTTTACCGTTCCGGTCGGCGAATGGATCGCCACCCAAGGCGCGCGCATCGGCGATCTGGTCGCGGCGCAAGACGGAATTCAGGCGGTGTGTAAACCGGATGCCGTGCGCGATCTGTTCGCCGTCCCTATCGGTCGTCCGGGCAAGGCGGCGTGGACGCTGCTGTTTTACGCCCTGTGGCACAAAATCCATATTGAAGGCGTGGCCCCTGACGGCGATGTTTTCGATGTGTTGAGCGCGTGAGGGCTTTTCAAGCGGGCAGGTTCTTGAGAAGATGTCCGTATGACGGACGACAACTCAGCCCTTTCGGTCGATGAGCGCATGCAGGCGGAACACGCAGGTGAAGACGCCGCGGCGTCTGGCGATCTGTATCCCGGTTTTGAGCGGGTTCATTACAAAGAGAACGAGATCATCTTTCGCGAAAACGACAATGGCGACGCGGCTTATTTGATCGTGCGTGGTCAGGTCGAGGTGCGTAAGGGGGTGCATTCGAACAGCCCTCAAACTCTCGGTACGCTTGGTCGCGGCGATGTGTTCGGCGAATTGGCGATGTTTGACGATTCGCCGCGTATGGCCGAAGCCATCGCCCGTAGCGGGGTCGAGGTGATCCGCATTTCGCGCGGCGAGTTTCTCAAACGTCTCAACGGCACCGATCCGGTGATGAAAGCGATCGTTTTGTATATGGTCAAACGCGTGCGCGCCATGTCCGACGACAAGGTGCGCCACGAAACCCCCGGCTGGGGCAATTGGAGTAAAGATACGTGAATACCCTCACCCTGCGTCGCCCCGACGATTGGCATGTGCATCTGCGCGACGGCGATATGATGAAAGCCGTTTTGCCCTACACCGCCAAGCAGTTCGGGCGCGCCATCGTGATGCCGAACTTGGTGCCGCCGGTGGCGACGGCTGAACAGGCGCGTGGCTATCGCGCGCGCATTGTCGACGCCGCGCCGCAAGAGATGAACTTCACGCCGCTGATGACGGCGTATCTCACCGACAACACCGACGCCGACGATCTTGCGGCAGGGTTTAACGACGGCGTGTTCGCCGCCGCCAAATTGTATCCGGCGGGCGCGACCACCAATTCCGACAGCGGCGTGACGGACATCCGCAATCTCGACGCAGCGCTGGAACGCATGGAAGAGATCGGCATGCCGCTTTTGGTCCATGGCGAAGTGACCGATGCGGACATCGATATTTTTGATCGCGAGCACGTTTTCATCAAGCGTGTGATGGAGCCGACCCTGGAGCGATTTCAGGGGTTGAAGGTGGTGTTCGAACACATCACCACGTCGGCCGCCGTGGATTTCGTGCGCAGCCAAGGCCCGCGCGTCGGCGCGACCATCACCGTGCATCACTTGATGATCAACCGCAGCGACATATTCAAGGGCGGCATTCGTCCGCATCTGTATTGCTTGCCGGTGGCCAAGCGCGAACAGCACCGCTTGGCGTTGCGCGAAGCGGCGACCTCGGGCGAGGGGCAATTCTTTCTTGGCACCGACACCGCGCCGCACGCGATCAGCGCAAAGGAAGCGGCATGCGGCTGCGCAGGCATTTTTTCCGCGCCCACGGCTGTTGAGCTTTACGCCCAGGTGTTCGACGAGGAAAACGCCCTGGATCGCTTTGAAGCGTTCGCCAGTCTTAACGGCCCGGCGTTTTATGGCTTGGCGGCCAATGAGGAAACAATCACCCTGACGCGCGACCCCTGGACCGTTCCGGGTGATGTCGCTGTTGCCGGCGGTGGTTTGGTGAAGCCGTTTATGGCTGGCGAAACCATCAACTGGCGCTTATCTGTTTGACCATACACATTTGAATGACGGAGACCTCCCATGACATCTGAGACTGAGTTTCAGGCCCTTGTGCTCGACCAAGACGCCGACGCCAAGGTGAGCGGTTCGTTCCAGACCCTGAACAACGACCGCCTGCCCGACGGTGACACCACCATCGCCGTGAAATATTCGTCCCTGAATTATAAAGACGGCATGATCATGAACGGCATCGGCAAACTGGTGCGCGACTATCCGCACGTGCCGGGCGTTGATTTCGTCGGCGTGGTCGAAGAATGCACATCCGGAAAATTTCAGCCCGGCGATGAAGTCATTTGTACCGGTTGGCGGGTCGGCGAAGTGTGGTGGGGCGGTTTCGCCACCCGCGCACGGGTCAAATCCGAATGGTTGGTGCCGGTGCCGGATGGCCTGAGCATGCTGCAAACCATGTCCATCGGCACGGCGGGACTGACGGCGATGATGTCGTTGATGGCCTTGGAAGATCACGGTCTGACCCCGGGTGCGGACGGCGAGGTTTTGGTTACGGGCGCGGCTGGCGGCGTCGGCAGCGTGTGCGTGGCGTTGCTGTCTAACTTGGGCTACCGGGTCGCGGCGGGCACCGGGCGCGAAAGCACCCATGGGTATTTGACCGACTTGGGCGCAACGACCTTGGTGTCGCGCGAAGAATTGGAAGAAAAACCCCGTGGCCCGCTGTCCAAAGCGCGTTGGTCTGGGGCCATCGACAACGTCGGCGGCGCCATTTTGGGCAACTTGTTGGGATCGTTGGACGCCAACGCCAGCTGTGCGGCGGTGGGCAATGTCGCGGGCTTTATGTTTGAAGCGTCGGTGTTGCCGTTCTTGCTGCGCGGCGTGAACTTGCTGGGCATTGACAGCGTCAATTGCCCAACCGAACGGCGCATCGTCGCGTGGAACCGTCTGGCTAAGGAATTGCCGCTCGAAAAGCTCGACCCGATGATCGAAGTTCATCCGCTGGGCGATCTTTTGGATCTTGGCGGGGCGATCTTGAAAGGCCAAGTGCGCGGTCGTGCGGTGATTGACGTCAACGCCTAAGCACACATCCCAAATTCCAAGTGGAACAAGCCGTATCAGCATCATGCTGTTGCGGCTTGTTCATTGCTTTTTATCTGTCCGGCGCCGTCCAGTCGCTTTCGACAGACTTTCGTCTGCTCAGTCGCAGGGCGAGACCAACCGACACCCCAACACCGATGGCCACAGACAGGTCGACAAGCACTGTGAGGACAAGTGTGAGAAGCAATAAAATTTGATCGCTTGTTCTGGCCCTGGCGTATTCCCCCCATTTGTGCGGCTCAGTCATGTTCCAAGCGGTGATGATGAGCAGGGCGGCAAGGGCGGGCATGGCGAGGTACCCTGCAAGCGGGGCGGCGAGGAGCATCGTGAGCAAAATGACCGCGGCGTGAGCAATCCCCGCCACGGGTGTTTTTCCACCGGCCTTGATGTTTGTCGCGGTTCTGGCAATGGCGCCGGTGGCGGGAAGTCCGGTAAAAAGCGCGGAAGCGATGTTCGCTACGCCTTGGGCCGTCAATTCAGCATTGGGTCGATGTTGCCCGGTGATCATTTTGTCGGCGACCATGGCGGACAGAAGCGATTCAACGCCGGCTAAAAACGCGATCACGATGGCGGAGGGAAACAATTCGATCAGACGAGACGCCGAAAATTCGGGCAGTTGCGGCCAAGGCAAACGGCTTGGCAATTCGCCGAAACGAGAACCGAGGGTGTCTACCGGCAAAGCCAATACAGCAACGAGTGCGGAACCGACGCCAACGGCGACGATAAGACCGGGAAATTTTGGCGCAATTCGGCGCATAAAGACAATCAACACAAGCGTTACGAGAGCTATGACAAGTGTTGGCGAGCTGAACGTATCGCGCGCCTGCCAAAGGACCGGCAGCTTTTCGAGAAAGTCGGCTGGCGCCTTATCGACGCTAAGTCCCAGAAAGTCCTTTATTTGGCTGGTGGCGATGATGATGCCGATGCCGATCGTGAAGCCGTTGACCACCGCTTCGGGGACAAAGGTGATCAGGTTTCCGGCGCGGAAATATCCCGCTATCAGCAGAATAAACCCCGCCATGAATGTCGCCAGAATGAGGCCGTCATAGCCATGCTCGGCAATCACGCTGAAAACGACGACGATAAACGCCCCCGTTGGCCCGCCGACTTGAACGCGGCTTCCACCGAGCAGCGAAATCATAAATCCCGCGACGATTGCCGTGACAAGTCCTTTCGCAGGATCGGCGCCTGAGGCAATGGCAATCGCGAGGCTCAGCGGCAGGGCGACCATGGCGACCGTCGCGCCCGCAAGCAAGTCGGCGACAAATAGTGGCCAGCTATAGGTTCTGATCGTGGTGAGAATTTTTGGCGTTCGCATGGTGTCACTTAGGGTGCGTTGATAGTTCTTGCGCTTTCAATTCGGCGCTTACAACAGCTGCTCATAGGTCTGCGTACTTGATTGTTCAGCTGACGGAGGAGAGGGCGACGAGCGACCGTATCGGCTTGGATGGTACTCAGTCGATTTGCCGGGAGCAAATGAAAAGGGAGCCAACACGGTGCGTGATGGCTCCCCATATAGCGTTCTTGGGTGTTCTTGGGCGCTAACAGCTCAGGCCTGAGCGTCAGTCGCCGAAGTCACCATTGGCGGCGCGGGTGTGGCAGGACTGGCAGTTGGCCCATGTCTTGGCGCGGTCCATCGCGCGTTGGCTGACTTCGCGGCGATGCTCGCCTATGAACCAGCGTTGCTCGGAAATCCGCAGGACGCCATCGTTGCCGCGTCCGGCGTTGGATGTCAGGTACGCGGTGACATGTTTGCGGGTGGCGTCGTCCAGGCTGGCGTCTTCGCCAAAGTGGTTGGACAAGTCGCCCATCATCTTGTTCCAAGACCCTGCGGGCAAAAATACCGCCGGATAGGCCATGTGGCAGTCGCCGCATTCTTTCAGCGTGGTCGCGTCTTGAACGGTGAATCGGGGGCTGGCGCCGGACGCTTTCGCCTCACCGATCGGCAGCAGGGCTGGGGTGGCGTAAGCGATGGTCGCTGCAACGCCCAACATGGCCAGCGCCTTGGTGCGGGTTACCTTTTTTTGCGGACTGGACATGTTTGTTTCTCCCTTATGAGCCCCATTTTGGGGTAATGCGCCAACTGGCGCGCATTGAAAATGACATTCATTGCACGACATCTTTGAATTTAATTTGGCATATTATGACACAAGAAATCTGAAGGGCCACTGAAGTTCGCGTTCAGGTTCGGTTCAGAAATAACCTGCGAAACAGGCGTCAATCAGCTCGACAGAAGGGGATTTGAGGTGCAAATCGATTTTCAGGAAACGGTGATCTCGCGCCATCCGGATACTCAATTTCGCGAAGTGGGCGATGAAATTTACCTCGTACATCCCGATGGCGCGCAAATCTACAACCTTAACCCCATGGCGGCGGCGTTGTGGCGGTTAACTGCGGAGCCTATGTCCATGGCGGATATGGCTGAAATCGTCCAAGCGGCGTTTCCGATCTTGTCGCAAAACAAGGTCAACGCCGATGTTCGGGCCGTGATGGAGGAGCTTCTCAACCTGGGCTTCGCCAGAGTTAAAATCTAATCCCAATAAAGCGGCAAAGTGGACTTGACGCCTCGCTCGTGATGCCTTAATTACGGCGCAACCCATATGGCTGGGTAGCTCAGCTGGTTAGAGCGCGGCACTCATAATGCCGAGGTCGGCAGTTCAAGTCTGCCTCCAGCTACCAATAAAAAGCCCTGCAACCTTAATCGGTTGCAGGGCTTTTGCGTGGCGTGATTAGAATTTAAAGTCAGGCAGGGAGGAAAACGCGTTTCTCAGGGCCTCGCCCCATCCGACGGAAATGGATTGAAAATAGGCGTCGTCTGGCTCGATCCGCTGGTTCTGACCGATTTGGAAGCTGTTCGCGTCATAGGTTTGCAAGTCGAGCGGCAGGCCGACGGACAGGTTCGCCTTGATCGTGGAATCAAACGACACCATCAGCAACTTGATCGCATCTTCGAAGCTCATATCAGGGTTGTAAGCGCGCACCAGAATGGGGCGACCGTACTTGGTTTCGCCAATCTGAAAATAAGGCGTGTCGGTGGAGGCTTCGATAAAGTTGCCTTCCGGATAGATCATGAACAGCCGTGGATCGCCAGCGGCGACCTGTCCGCCCAAAATGAACGTGGCGTTAAAGGCGGAATCGGCGTTTTGCCCGGTTTGTGCGTTGGCCTGAATAACCTCGCGCACCAAGTCGCCGATGATTTGGGCGATTTGAAACATGGATGGCGCTTCGAGAATTGAGGGACTGCGGTCGGCCGGGGCTTTGCTGCGTTCGTCGAGCAGGCTGACCACCGCTTGTGTGGTCGCCAAGTTCCCCGCCGCCATCAGCGTGATGACGCGATCGCCGGGCGTAGCCCAGGTGAACATCTTGGTAAAGGTCGCGATGTTATCGACGCCCGCGTTGGTGCGGGTGTCGGACATAAACACCAGGCCCCGGTTGAGGCGCATGCCTACGCAATATGTCATGGTCGGTTCATCCAGGCTGATAAGGCGGCGATACTACTGCTGAACCTGCAGGGAAACAATCATCGATTCATCGCTGTCGCCAAAGCGCAAGCCCGATATCGGAGCCGCTTCTTTGTAGTCCAGACCGGTGGCGATGCGCACATACCGTTCGTCCGGTGAAATGTCATTGGAAACGTCGAAACCAACCCAACCAATTCCTGGAAGGTGGGCTTCAGCCCAGGCGTGGCTGGCTTCTTGATCGACGCGGTCGTCCATCATCAGATAGCCGCTGACATAGCGCGCCGGATAGTTCATCAGCCGTGCGGCGGCGATGAAAATATGGGCATGGTCCTGACACACGCCGTGACCATTTTGTAGCGCGTCTTCCGCCGTCGTTTCAGAATGCGTCTTGCCGGGTTCATAAGAGACCGTTTGTGAGATGATGCGCGATAGCGCATGCAGGCGCTGAATGTCGCCGTCGAACTCATCGCCAAGGTCCGCGACCAGCTTATTGATGCTGGCGCCGGGTTGGGTCAGCTCTGTGGGCCTTTTGAACAACCACAGTGGGGCGAAACCACCATTTTCGCCGACAATGCCGCTGGTGTCGGTTGTCACGACTTCGCCTTCTGAGTGGATGGACAGTTCGGTTTGGCCATTTTTCACGCTGACCAGCATGACGAGGTTCTTGTGCTGATCTTCGAACTCCAGTTCCTTAACGCCCCCCTCAATGGTGGTGCGCCAGTTGACAACCTCTTGCTGGCCGATGCGTGAGCACGGCGTTAGACGGATCTGCTGGAGCGAATAATGCACCGGCTCGTCGTAATGGTATGTGGTGAGGTGGGAGATTTTTAACTGCATGACCCTATCCGTAAAAACGATAGTCTTGCTCGATTTGCATGCCGAGCTGAGTGTTGCTGCGAATGAAGTCGATGATGAACTCGTGAAGACCCGAGTCAAAGATGTTGTCGATCGAGGTGTCTTTGAGCTGCCGGTACGTTTCTGTGGCATGATCATGGCAGGGGTGATGCAGGCCGTAGTCGTTCTCGAGAGAGTTCAGATTGTCCACGATCTTGGCGTAGCAGAACGCCAGCGAGCGCGGCAAGCGCTTGTCGCGGATCAGGAAGTCGGCAATCCATGCGGGGTTGATGTCGCCGGGGTTGAGCCAGCGATAGGCGCGTTGCGCTGAAACCGAGCGCAATATCGATTCCCACTGCACATTGTCGAGTGACGATCCGACAAACGAAGCCGACGGCAAAAGCACATAATATTTGACGTCGAGAATGCGCGAGGTGTTGTCGGCGCGTTCCAAAAACGTGCCCAAACGCGCGAAATCATAGATGTCGTTACGCAACATCGTGCCGTGCAGGGCGCCGCGCACCAGCGAGCTTTGTTGGCGCACCGTGCCTAAGGTATCGGGCAAATCGCGTTCATTGATCGGCTTGGACAGCAGGTCCTTCAGCGTGATCCAACATTCATTGGTCGCTTCCCAAACTTCGCGGGTCAGCGCCGTGCGCACCACACGGGCGTTGTTGCGGGCGTTTTCGACCACGGAAATGACGCTGGCGGGGTTGGTGCGGTCGCGCAGCAAAAAGTCGATGACGTTCGCCGCGTCGTATTGGTCATAGCATTCGGCATACTGTTTTTGAGAACCCGCTGCGGAAACGACGGAAGCCCATTCATCCTCGGCCGCGGAAGACCGCGTCAAGGCCATGCGAAACCCCGCCTCCAAAAGACGCGCGGTGTTTTCGCTTCTTTCGAGGTTGCGAAACATCCAAAACAGGCCGCCTGCGGTTTTGCCAAGCATTGCGCCGTTATTCCTCCAAAACCCAGGTGTCTTTGGTGCCGCCGCCCTGGCTCGAATTCACCACCAGGGACCCTTCTTTGAGCGCCACGCGCGTCAAGCCGCCCGGCGTAATGTTGATCTTGTCGGGTGATACCAAGACGAATGGTCGCAGATCCACATGGCGCGGCGCCAGCCCCTTTTTCGTCAGGATGGGCACGGTCGAAAGCGACAGCGTCGGCTGGGCGATGTAGTTTTTAGGCTTGGCTCTCAGTTTGCTGGCGAAGGTCGCCAATTCCCTTTTGCTCGCAGCGGGACCGACCAGCATGCCGTAGCCGCCTGAGCCATGCACTTCCTTGACCACTAACTCAGACAGGTGGTCGAGAACGTAGGCCAAAGAGTCCGCTTCGGCGCAGCGCCAAGTGGGGACGTTTTTGAGAATGGCTTTTTCACCCGTGTAAAATTCGACGATTTCAGGGATGTACGAATAAATCGCCTTATCGTCGGCGATGCCGGTGCCGGGCGCGTTGGCGATGGTGATGCCGCCCGCCCGATAAACATCCATGATGCCAGGCACGCCCAGCATCGAACTGGGATTGAAGTTCAGGGGGTCGAGGTATTCGTCATCGACGCGCCGGTACAAAACGTCAATGGCCTCAAATCCCATCGTGGTGCGCATCGCAACGCGACCGTCGACCACCCGCAGGTCATGGCCCTCGACCAGTTCCGCGCCCATTTGGTCGGCCAAAAACGAATGTTCAAAATAGGCCGAATTGTGAATGCCCGGGGTCAGCACCGCCACTACGGGACGGCCCGTACAGGTCTTTGGCGCACAGGCGCCAAGTGATCGGCGCAAGTTTGTCGGATAGTCGCTGACCGGCTGCACCTTAACTTTGGCGAACAGTTCGGGAAACATGTGCAGCATCGTTTCACGGTTTTCCAGCATGTAGGAAACGCCCGACGGCGTGCGCGCGTTGTCTTCCAAAACGAAGAACTCGTTTTCACCCGTGCGCACGATGTCGGTGCCGACGATATGGGTGTAGACGTTGCCGGGCGGTGAAACGCCGATCATCTGTGGCAAGAAGGCATCATTCTGGGCGATCAGTTCGGCTGGAATGCGACCTGCGCGGATGATTTCCTGGCGATGGTAAAGATCATGAAGGAAGGCGTTGATGGCGCGTACGCGTTGTTCGATGCCGCGCGACAGCCTGCTCCACTCACGTTCTGAAATGATACGGGGGATGACATCGAAAGGGATCAGCCGTTCGGCGGCTTCATCTTGACCATAGACATTGAAGGTGATGCCGGTGCGTCTGAAAAAAGCTTCGGATTCAGCTGTTTTCTTCTTCAGTCGAGTGGGGTTTTCCCCATCCATCCATTGGCGGTAAACCTGATACGGTTCGCGGACGGTTTCGTTCGCGCCCGACATCTCGTCGAAAAACACCTTTATATCATCCATCTTGCGATCTTAGAGCAAATCTAAAATTGCACAAGGGTTGGCGCTGTGGTGGATGCGTCGATGATCAGTCGGTGTTGTTTTTCTTGGCCCAAAGCCCACCGATATAAAACCCGCAAAGGCTTCCGATTAAGGCGCCGGTCACGTCAAAGAACATTTGCACGCCGCCATAGGTAATCGACATGGTTTCGCCAAAGAAATAACCAAGTAACAATCCAATCAACGCGCCTATAAACCGCTTTCCCATTTATGCCTCAGTATGTTTTGCATCCGTACTTCCCAGTACCAGGGTAGATGGAAACCAATGTTAGCATAATTGGTCAGTTGGGAACCGAATGCGTTTGTATCGACATAAAAATGTGCTGGCCATGAATGCGCCACATTCTTACATTAGTGGTCGCTAAAGTAAAAAATCACCCCCCCGAAAGGTAGAGAAATGATTGAGCTGTTTCATCTTTGGCTCTTGATGGTCGTCATGATCATTTATGCCGTGACCATGTTCGTCTTTGTCCTGCTGTCTGTGAAAAGCCGCATCAGTTTTTCAGATGACAATCCAAGCTCACGCTCAATCCCGAGTTTTGCGCAGATGTTCTCGACCTCAAAGGCTGCTCTGACCCATTAGGCTCACTTTCCGGGCGGCGGTTTGATTTTGAGAAGTTTTGAGAGATCGGCTGCTTTTTTGAAATAATTTTTCGAGCCGTCGTGTAGGGGCGCCGTCAGCCCGTTCTTTTTCATGTCTGCGGGAACCAGGGTGAACAAGGCGGGGTGGGAAAACTTGAAATCGGTGAAGTTGTTGAAAAGGGCTTGAAGGAGCTCTTTCACCACGCGCTCCGGCGTGTCGGATGATGTCACCAGCGTGGCGCTGACGCCAAACGTCCGTGTGCTCAGCGATGATCCGGGATAAGCCCGACCCGGAATAATCATCTTGCTGTAATAGGGATACTTCTTGATCAGATGTTCGATTGCGGGGCCGTCCACATTGACCAATACGGCATCGCACGTCATGAGGTCTTTTTTAATGTCTGGATTGGGATGCCCCACGGTCATCACGATGGCGTCGATTTCGTTTGCGCACAGCGCCGCCGATTGCGCATCTGAAGACAGTTCCGTCGTCGATGCAAAGGTCGCTTTGGTCCAGCCCTTGGCGCGCATGACAAGATCCATGCTGGTGCGTTGGCCAGATCCGGGGTTGCCGATGTTCACGCGTTTGCCGACGAGATCGTCGAGCGAGCGGATGTGGGCGTCGGCGCGGGCGATGAGGGTGAAGGGTTCCGGATGAAGGGATATGACCGCGCGCAGCTTGCGGTCCGGGCCTTGTTGTTTAAAAGGCCCATAACCTTTGAGGGCGTAAAACTGCACATCGGATTGCACGATGCCAAAGTCGTATGCGCCAGCACGAATCTGTTGCGCGTTGGCGACCGATCCCGCGGAGCTTTCGGCGGTACAGTGGATGCCGTGTCGGCCTTCTTTCGTATTGATAAATTCACAGAGCTTTTGACCTGTTGGGTAATACACGCCCGAGACGCCGCCCGTACCGATGGTTATGTTCATTTTTTCATTTGCCGCCAGCCCTTGGGCAGGGGCGAGAAAACATAAACTCAGCACACTGCAAACAAGGCCTGACAAAACGTTGCGGCGATGCGCGATAGATTTTTGATGAACCACGGTGAGTACCTAACAATAAAAAGCATGAACTTTATCTGGTTATCTCTGAGACCTAAGTCCCGCGTTGATTATAATGATATTGGGATCGTATTTCACGCGGGATGTTCTCTCACTGTCGCTTTGCCGCTTGGACTGTGGTTTCCAAGGCATTGAGGAATTCAGAACGATCAGACTTGCTGAACGGCCTCGGCCCACCGGTGATTTCACCCGTTTCGCGTAACGTCGCCATCAGTTCACGGTTGGCCAGCGCCATGCCAATGCCGTTTTCTGTAAAGCGTTCGCCGTTGGGCTTGATCGCCAGGGCGTTTTTTTCCAGGCACCGCGCCGCAAGCGGGATGTCGTTGGTGATGCAGATGTCGGCTTTTTCGATGTGTTCGGCGATCCAATCGTCGGCGGCGTCGGCGCCCTGGGCGACGATGACCAATTCCACCAGCGGGTTCTGGCTGGGACGGATGCCGCCGTCGCTGACCATATAGGTCTTGAGGTTGTGACGGGTGGCGACCCGCAGGGTTTCGTCCTTGACCGGGCAGGCGTCGGCGTCGATGTAGATATTGACCATAAAGGGATAATCCGTAGATCGCTGTTTAGAGGATGTCGTGATATATTCTAAGATGCTGAGCAAAGAGTAACAACAGGTGCGGTCCGATATAAGCATGGTCAACGAAGTGAGCGCCAATGGTGCGGGCGGCGGCGATGCCGCGCCGCGCCCAGTGTTACCGGAACACGAAAAGAGCAATCCGCCGCTGGATGAAACAGGCAACCCAACGCCTGAACAGCGCGCAGATTTTGTCGTTAAGCGACTGGAACAGTTCATCCGCGAAGGCCGAACCTTGTCCGAAGGCATGTCTTTGCGTCAATGGCAGGACATGGCGCGGTTTGAAATCGCCAACGCCGTCGCAGCGGCGGAAAATGCGAGCCGCGATGACGATAAAGTCACCCGCCGGGTGATGTTCACCTTGGCTGCGGCGCTGGTGACGGTGGGGTTTTGGGGGACGGTGTTTTCGTTTGATAAGGCGCCTTATCTTGTGGTCGCTTTTATCTTCACCATTACGGGATTGATCACCCTTGCGATTGTCGGCGAGTGGCGGTTTATGAAATACTTTCGTCGCCATCAAGCGCGCAAGCGCGAGAAGTCATTGCGTCGCATCGAGGACCTGACTCGCCGCATCAAACGCATGGAAAAGGAACTCGACAAAGAAGCCAAGGACATGCGCGACAAGCTCAAGCAACAGGTTAAAGATAAACGCGACGAATTTTCCACCCCTTCGAACACGTGATTTCATCCATGAGCCAATACGGTTTTTTCACTGCGCAATTGCGTTTCGCAGCATCCAAAACAGAACGCGCCACCGCCGACATCGATGTGATGATGGATGTGCTTTCCGACATTGCAGATCAAATTGATGCGGATGAAAGCTTCACGGTCGATGCGAAAAATATGCGTATCGGCGCACGCGCATTAGCCGGAGTCGCCGGTTTTTTGCAACAACACATCCTTCCCGAAGCCATCGCGGCAAAAAATAATTTAGGCGAACGACAAGTGCGTTGGACGATTGAAACGTCTATGGCGTTGATGGCGACGATGATGACCCATGCGGAAATGACCCACGATCAAGAGGCGCTCAAACTGACATTGCCAGACGCGCCAAGCCTTCTCGACAAGATGGATCGGTAGCTTTGATCGCGCTCAAAACACCCCGGCCCGTCGTGACGGGCCGGGGCTTTTTTGTGCGTCAACGGTTGTCCATTTGAGCACGCACAATGCGCAAACCGAAACGCGTGATGCGATAAGGTCCGCCCTGTTTAGAGGCGATCAACTTGCGGTATTTCATTTTTCGAAACAGCTGAAGGCACGGCGGACTGTAGCCGTAGCCTTCTCGCGTATAGCAAGCTAATGCATTGTTATAGCGGTTGAAATCAATCCATCCACCTTGGGCGAGCAGGTGCAGAATGCGCTGCTCAGCACGTGATATATCCATGATGTTTTGTCCGAGGCGATGCGGCGCGCACGCCGCAAAATGCACGTAAGATCATGCGCCGCACCGTCGCGACGAGAGGTCGCGGTGTGCGGGCTTGACGGTTCCATAGACCGTTTTTTGATTTTGTCGCGGAAGGTGTCTGACGCTTCCGCTTAACGTGCAAGCTGTGACATAAAGCCTCGGTGATTTTGATGTGTCATTTATAGCGCCTGCAGTGCGACGTGATCAATGATAGAGTTGAGAATACATTGGAAGCTGTTTATCTCGTGTGATGGTGCGCATGTCTTGCTCTTCACAAATCATCAACAATTCAGCTATACCTTCTTTATCTGCTCGTAACTGTTTCGTTGTGGGCAAGCATGTCTTACTATTGGTGGAGACACGTCGCGCGTCTGCGGCGCTTCGTGGGGATCGATCGGAATCAGGGGAGTAACTCAACAATGGCGAACCCGTCACTTACTGACGTTAAGGGCATCGGCCCGGCAGCGGCAGCAGCACTTAAAGCAAAACGTATCACCGTCGCAAAAATCACAACCATGACACCGGAAAAACTTTCTCTGGTTCCTGGCATCGGTTTGGTGTCGGCAAGGCATATCATCGTGGCTGCGAAAGCTGCTATGAAAGGCGGCGCAGCGACTGCGGCTAAAAAGCCTGTAGCGAAAAAAGCTCCGGCTAAGAAAGCTCCAGCCAGGAAGGCTCCGGCTAAGAAAGCTCCGGCTAAGAAGGCTCCGGCCAAGAAGGCTCCAGCTAAGAAGGCTCCGGCCAAGAAAGCTCCAGCCAAGAAAGCTCCGGCCAAGAAGGCTCCAGCCAAGAAGGCTCCGGCCAAGAAGGCTCCAGCCAAGAAGGCTCCAGCGAAGAGGGCTCCGGCCAAGAAGGCTCCAGCTAAGAAGGCTCCGGCCCGTAAAGCACCAGCCAAAAAAGCACCAGCCAAAAAAGCTCCGGCTAAGAAGGCTCCAGCTAAGAAGGCTCCGGCCCGTAAAGCTCCAGCTAAGAAAGCTCCGGTCAAAAAGGCTCCGGCCCGCAAGGCGCCAGCACGTAAAGCACCGGCACGCAAAGCGCCTGCCAAAAAGTAAGCGCGAGCTGTTTCATCAAGACCGTCCAAACTTTAGGTTTGGGCGGTCTTTTTGCGTTTAGGGTTTGTCCGTGTGCTTGACGCTAACGGCTTCGGCGGTGCGGCTGGGTTTACTGATCACGTAGACGGCGCCGAACGTGATGAAGGCCACTGCGGCTGCGACGGCCAAGGGCGGAGCGCCGCTAAACAGCGTTACGTAAATCAAACTGATGAGCATTCCGCCGAGGGCGGCGATTTTTGCGTGAATGGGGATAACGCGTTCACGGTCCCATTGTTGCAGCGCGGGACCAAATTTTGAATGCGTATAGAGCCAACTGTGGAGTTTTTGTGAGCTGTTGGCGAACGCCCACAAGGCCATGATCATGAATACGGTTGTCGGCATCACCGGCAAGAATACGCCTACCACGCCCAGGCCAAAGAATAACCAGCCAAGGCCGAGAAAGACGATGCGTTTGCATGTCGTGTGTGAGGGTTCGGTTTGCATTCGGCGCGCTCCCGCTGATTGGCCCCAGCTCTATATGTTCGCGTCTCGCCCCTGTAAAACACGTGGGACTGGTAAATTCTCGTCGCAAGCAAAAATGCTCTGTGGTTATCGCATGTTCGTGCATTGAAAATGTTTGATCCACTAACCACATATGGTATCGGATTTTTAGACACTGGAGTACCCCCGAACGTGCAATCGTGCGATGACTGTCCCGGCTCTGTGAAATGTACCAGCGTGCATCTGCATCCTATCTTGGTGCGGGTGTTCGACCTGTATGCGGGCGGCATGCGCGACAAGTTCGATATTTTATTTTCGCTGGGCGACGAGGATGAAGAAGCGCTTGAGCTTTGCGACGCCCAAGTCTCTCGCGAGTGTTGGACCAAGGCTGCACTGTTGGCGATTGTTGAAGTGGTCGGGCGCATTGGCGAGGGGGGCGCTGCGCCCGATGATGCCGAACATCAGCTTTATGACGCCATTCGCACCGCGCGCGCTGCGTTCGAGCGCTTCCCTTGGCATATGGAAGAATTGGTGGATCAAGCCCCCGGGCTTTACGCCTTAATCCAAGAACAATGCCCATCGCCGGAATTGTGCGACCGCATCACCAAACGGGCCTTTGTCAAAGCGTGTAAAGAGATCGTTTACGCGCGTTGATGTTTGGCTGCTGTGCTTTATCATCGCTTTCACACATGGGAGCGATTGAGCATGAACCTAACCCCCGATATTACCCCCAATATTACCCTGGGAATTGAAGCCATTGTTGAGGATATGACCGCATGGCGACGGGATCTTCATGCGCATCCTGAAACGGCCTATGAAGAAAATCGCACTTCAGCCATCGTCGCTGCGGAACTCACGAAATTTGGCCTTGATGTTCACACCGGTTTGGCGAAAACGGGTGTTGTGGGCGTTTTGAAAAATGGCGACGACATATCCGGGGCGCCATCCATCGGCTTGCGCGCGGATATGGATGCTTTGTTCATCCAAGAACAAACCGGGCTGGCCTACGCGTCGACCCACGCGGGCAAAATGCATGCGTGTGGCCATGACGGGCATACCGCCATGCTGTTAGGCGCGGCCAAGCATCTCGCCGCCACAAAGGCGTTCAAGGGCACGGTGGTGTTCATTTTTCAGCCCGCCGAAGAAGGTGAGGGCGGGGCCAAGATGATGGTCGAAGAAGGTTTGTTCGACCAATTTCCCGTGGATGCGGTGTATGGCCTTCACAACTGGCCGGGCATGGAGCTGGGAACCTTCGCCATCAAGGCCGGCCCCATCATGGCGGCGTATGATTCCTTTGAAGCCGAAATCACCGGGCATGGCGCGCATGGCGGCATGCCGCACCTGGGCGTTGATCCGGTTGTGGTTTCGGCGCAGGTGATTAGCGCGTGGCAAAGTATCGTCAGCCGCACCATCGACCCCCAAGACGCCGCAGTGATTTCCGTCACCCAATTGAACGCAGGCGACGCCTTCAACGTCATTCCCGACGTGGTGCGCCTGAAAGGGGCGGTGCGATCGTTTCGCGACGATGTGCGCGACCATGTGTGGGCGCGCATGGAACAGCTTGGACAAGGCATCTCGGCCGGGTTTGGCGCAGAGTTTTCGTTAAAGCTTCATCGCAGCTATCCCGCAACCGTCAACACCGATACCGAAGCCGGCCTCGCCACTTTGGCGGCGGCGGCGGTGGTCGGTCATCAGGGCGTCGATCATCATCCTACCCCGAGTATGGGGGCGGAGGACTTCGCTTACATGCTGGGTGCGCGTCCGGGCTGTTATGTGTGGATGGGCAACGGTCCGGGTGAAGGTGGCTGTATGCTGCATAATCCCAAATACGACTTCAACGACGATGCCTTGGCCATCGGCGCGAGCTATTGGGTTCAGCTGGTGGAAAATTTACTTCCGGCCTAGTCGATGACAAAGGTCAAAAAACCGCGTCGATCTGTTCGATATTGGATTTGGTGACCATCTCAGAAGGGACCTCGATCTCGCGGTTAACGGCGTTGCCCATGAGAATTTGCACGGCCAGTTGGGCCGCTTCTTTGCCGCTGGTGGGGTAGGTGAAGGTGGCGCTTTGTTCCCCGGCGCGGATGGCTTCACGGGCTTCGGGGATGTAATCGATGCCGTCGATCAGTTTTCTTTGAGCTTCAGCATTGAGCTTTGGCAGTCTTTTTCAATATATGATGTAGTTTGAAGACGATAACGGCTTATCGCATGTGATGGTAGCCGCGCATATTCTTGCTTAGGTGGTGATTTGGTTTTTATCCAAAAAATGGGATCAAAGCGTCACAGCTAGGCGTTGTCTACACAATTGCCTAAATATGTGCGTGGTCAAATGATGAAAAACAAGTCGCTATCGCGGGGTCTGCTTTTTTCACTGCCGGTTGTGATGTCGGCGGCGCTTGTTTGGTCCGCGATGAGCGCCATTGCCGCAATTCCTCCGGCCGCCATCGGCGCTGTTGATACGTTGAAAGGCAGAGGCTGGGGTAAAACCGTCTTGGCCGGCCGCTACGATAAACTTGTCGGCGACTTGGTGGTTTTGGACGAAGTCCTTGGCACCGGCAAGCATTCGAACATGAAACTGACGTTTATTGACGGCACAGTCATGAGCCTGGGTGAAGACGCCGAAATCATCGTTGATGAAATGGTCTACGACCCGGATGATACGCAGGATAACCGCGTCGTCTTGAGGCTGGGCGTTGGGGCGTTTTACTTTGTCTCAGGCAAAGTCGCCAAAGACAAAGTGACAATCATCACGCCGACAGCGACCATCGGCATTCGCGGCACCGAACTTGTGATCAATGTGTCTAAAGACGGCAGCACCGCGGTTGGCGTTTCCAAGGGGCATGCCTACATAGATTCGCGTTCACAAGGCGGCGGTCGCGCCGAAATTGAGGTCGGAAATACCGCGCGCAGCAATGGCGAAGGCATCGTTGGTAAAAGCTTTCCAGGCATCGATTTGACCGGCGATGAAGATGTGGACCGAAACATTCCCGGCGTTTCGGACTGGTTGGATGAAGAACAAGAAGAGGACGAAACGAAAAAACTCGGCGAATTTGACGAGAAAAAAGACGAACGCGAAGATAAGGATGAGGATGCTAAGGGCAATGATGGCGAAGACATGAATGACGAAGATCGGCGCGAACAAGACCAAGCCGAATTCGAGAGCGAAGAAGACGAGGACGGAAAAGAAATAGATCTTGCCGAAAATTATGGCTCTGACGATGGCCAAGATGGCGGTTTTGAAGGCGATCATGAGGGCCGCGATGGTGGTGAAGGCGGCTCGGAAAGCGGCGATGACGGTGGCGATGACGGTGGCGATGACGGTGGCGATGACGGTGGCGATGACGGTGGCGATGATGGTGGTGATGACGGTGGCGATGATGGTGGTGATGACGGTGGCGATGATGGAGGCGATGATGATGGCGGCGATGGAAATGACAAGGGGGATTGAGAGGCTGATGAGCGAGAAGGCTAAGCTTCCATTTATATATGTATGAGAATTGGGAAAGCCCCACGCCTTTCGGCGGTGGGGCTTTCCTGTATGACCGAAGCCAGCGGGGGAGGGGGCGTATAATTGGCTTCAGGTCAATGCCATAGGGTTTTGGCAGGCTTTAAGCCGCGTATGCTTCCTTCGCCTGACGGGCGGCGCGGGCGTCTTCGGCGGAATAGGCTTTGCCCGACCACAGCTGCTCATAGGCGATTTCTTCGTTGCCGTTTTCACACAGCTGCAAGACTTCGGCGAACAGCGGCTGAAAGGTGTCGCTTTTGTGCGATAGCTCATGGTCTTCGAATGAACGCCAAAAGGTTACAATCAAGGCTTCACGTTCTTTGAGCGGGCTCGCCACAGCTTGACCAACGGTGCTGCCTTCGTTGGACACAGCGCCCGAATTCAGCATCACGATACCGCCGTAAAAACCGGTGTCGGAGTGGTAGGTTTTGACGTTCTCGCACAGCACGGCGACGCGTTCTTGCAAGTCGTCGGTGTCGTATTCAGGCTTTAAAATCACGCGGTTTACGGTGATCACGCCATCGTTGGGGAAATCGGGGATGAAACCGGACATGTCGTGTCTCCTTTTGTGGTCTTGTCTTCATATTAGCAAGGTCTAATGTTAAAGAAGATGTGGTATGTCCGACTAAAATAGTCAAGTATATTCTCGAGAAAAATTTACAGAACGAGCACCTGTCGCAAAAAAAAGACCAACGAGGTTAACGCTATTCGTAATCCAGGATCGAGAGGTACGCGTTTAAAGCCTGTTGCGGGCTGATCCCGGCGATCCGCGCGGCAGCTTGTAAAGCTTCCGGCTCCGGCATGGCGGGGGCAAAGGCGATGCCTTGCAGGCTGAGGGTCTCAATGAAATTGAGAGCGTTCGAAAGCGGAACATCCAAGGCATGGGTCTTGGGGGGAAGAGCCCGCGCTAAGATGGCGTTGCTGGGGGGCGAAGAGGTTGCCATAGTTAGCTCCTATACAGATGTTCCGCTTTCCCCAGTATCAAAGCAACCCGCGTGCCAACTTTTTGCGACGTTATTAGTATGTTGTTTTATAAGGAAAAACATACTCTTATGTGCACGTGTGCGCGTTGCGTTTTGAAAATAAGTTAATGCACAATCTAATTTCGCCTCTCATTATTTCGCATTTTGCAGTGCATCAGCGTACTGGCGTCAATTCAGGAATTCGCTTACAACCCGGTTTGGAAACCAGATAGGCTGCACACATGATTCATTTGCCCTTTGATCCGTATCGTTTTGTTTGGCCGTTCGTGCGGTTGCTCGACCCTGAGCGGGCCCATGGCTTGGCCGTGCGTGCGCTGGAAACGGGGTTGGCGCCCACGCCGTCCCCTGTTGAGGATGATGTTTTAAAGGTGCGTCTGTGGAATATGGTGTTTCCCAATCCGGTGGGGCTGGCGGCGGGTTTCGATAAAGACGCACGCGTGCATGGCCCGATGCTGGACCAGGGCTTCGGTTTTGTCGAAGTCGGCTCGATCACTCCGCAACCGCAACCGGGCAACCCCAAGCCGCGCCTGTTCCGTTTGGAAAGCGACCGTGGCGTGATCAACCGCATGGGCTTCAATAGCGAAGGCCACGCCGCATCCGCCGCGCGCTTGCAACAGCGTGATCGTGCACGCGGCATCGTCGGCGTCAACTTGGGCAAGAACAAAACCACCGAAGACGCCGCCGCCGATTACGAAATCGGCGCACGCGCGTTCGCCCACCTTGCCGATTTCATGGTGATCAATGTTTCCAGCCCCAACACGCCGGGGCTGCGGGCTCTTCAAGGGGCGGAGGTCCTGCGCGACCTTCTCACCCGCACCAAGACCGCTTTGAGCGCAGGGGCTGCTGAGCACGGCGTCGAACGTCCGCCATTGTTGTTGAAAATTGCCCCCGACCTCACGGATGAAGACAAGGCCGACATCGCTTATGTGTCGATGGATGTGGGGATTGACGGCTTGATCGTCACCAACACCACCATTGAACGTCCAGACACCCTGACAAGCGCGCACAAGGGCGAGGGCGGCGGTTTGAGCGGCCGACCCTTGCGCGAAGCCTCAACCCGCGTGTTGGGCGAAATGTACGCGGCCACTGGCGGCAAGATGGTGCTGGTCGGCGTCGGCGGGATTGAGAACGGTCGCGACGCGTACGACAAGATCCTCGCCGGGGCGTCGTTGGTCGAGCTGTATTCCGCAATGATTTACGAAGGTCCTGGCCTGGCGGCGCGGGTCAATCGGGAGCTCGCAGAAATTCTCAAAGCCGACGGCTTCGCATCCGTGTTGCACGCCGTGGGCCAGCACGGGGCTTAAGCACGGCGCTTAAACGCCCCGCTTAAACCATAAACTGTTCGCGAAGGATGCGTTCTTCCAGATTGTGTTCGGGATCGAACAGCAGCACCGGCGCGACAGTGCGGTCTTCGACCACGTCCACCCGGCGCACGTTGCGCACCGCCATGTCGTCGGCCACGGCGCTGACCGGGCGTTGCTTGGCGTCGATCACTTCGAACGTGACCTTGGCTTCGGCGGGCAGCAATGCGCCGCGCCATTGGCGTGGGCGAAACGCGCTGATTGGCGTCAACGCCAACAGTTCGGCGCCCAATGGGATGATCGGACCGTTGGCGGATAAGTTATACGCGGTGCTGCCCGCAGCCGTTGAGACCAGGGCGCCGTCGCAGATCATTTCTTCCAACCGCACATGGCCGTCGACCAAGATACGCAGCTTGGCCGCCAAACGGGTATAGCGCAGCAAGGACACTTCGTTGATGGCCAGCGCTTCGTGCTTTTTTCCACGCGCGTCGGTGGCGATCATGCGCAGCGGATGCAAGGTGATCGGCTGTGCGCGCTGCAAACGGCGCATCAGCCCAGTTTCGCGATAGGTGTTCATCATGAAGCCGACCGAGCCCCGGTTCATGCCATATATGGGCACGTTGCGGTGCAGGTATTTGTGCAGCGTGCGCAGCATGAAGCCGTCACCGCCCAGCACCACGATCACGTCCGCTTTGGACGCGGGCACGCTGTCATAGCGCTCTTTGAGACTTTTCAGCGCCTCTTGGGCTTGTTTTTGGCGGGCCGCGACAAAGGCGACGGACTTGAATTTCATGGAACGACGTCCCTGCACTGATCAATGGTTTGGATCAGTATAGACGATACTCTGAGGAATGTTTACCCGGCTGAATATTGGGGCTTTTTAACCGCCTGTGACGCTCATGTGGCGTTTCAATGCGGGGCCGTCATTTCCCGGCTCGATCACGAACTCATGGCCTTTGGGCTTGAGGGTCAGCGCCTCATCAATGGCGGCGTTGAGCTTTTCAAGGGTCGGGTCCGCGCGCAACGCCTTGCGCATATCCACCGCGCTGTCTTGACCCAGGCACATATACAAGGTGCCGGTGCACGTTAGGCGCATGCGGTTGCAGCTGTCGCAAAAATGATCGCTCAGCGGGGTGATAAAACCAACCTTTTGGCCGGTTTCGACGACGTTCAGATATTTTGACGGGCCGCCGGTGGTGTGGTCGGATGGCGTCAATGTCCAATCGGCTTCCAGGCGGGCGCGCACGTCCGACAGCGGCAAGTATTGATCGCTGCGGTCGCCGCCGATGTCGCCCAACGGCATGGTTTCGATCATGGTCATGTCGAAGCCTTGCTCGCCACACCATCCCAGCATGTCGCTGAGCTCATGTTCGTTGAAAGTTTTCAGCGCGACGGTGTTGATTTTGACTTTAAGGCCTGCATCCTTTGCAGCCTCCAGGCCCATGAGCACCTGATCGAGCTTGCCACGACGGGTGATCTCAAAAAATTTGTCGGCATCCAGCGTGTCCATCGAAACGTTGATGCGTTCCACGCCCAAGCGTTTGATTTCATGGGCGTGCTTGGCCAGCTGACTGCCGTTGGTGGTGAGGGTGACTTCGTCCAGCAGGCCACTGTCTTTGTGCTCGCTAAGCCGTGCGATCAGTTCCATGATGCCGCGCCGCACCAGTGGCTCACCGCCGGTCAAACGAATTTTACGCACCCCACGCTTGATGAAGGTGGAGCACACCTGGTCCAGCTCTTCGATCGACAAGAGGTCTTTGCGCGGTAGAAATTCCATTTCTTCGGACATGCAATAAAAGCAGCGAAAATCGCATCGGTCGGTGACCGAAACGCGCAGATAAGTGATGGAACGTCCAAACGTGTCTTGCATGATCTTCGCGGCAATCCTGGATAGCGTTGTGTCCGCATGGATATAACGCTTTTCACTTACATAGCGCGTTTTACGCGATCTGTCGTCGCCATTTTCAGTAGGGTTATTTGGGGATGTACGTGTTTAACGGTTATGTTTGGGGTCCCGGCGTGAGCCTTCGCCGCGCTTCCACCACAAAAGCTCACCCTTAACGAACGCTTGAGCGAGGTCATTTTGCGGATGATCGAAAAAGGTCTCCGCCGGGGCTTGTTCCAGCAAGCGCCCGCGATGCAAAAACAGCACCTCGTCGCCCAAGCGCCGGGCTTGGCCCAAATCATGGGTGGTCATGACAATTTTTGTACCTTGTTCGTGCAGGCGCTCAATCAGTTCTTCGATCTGGTGGGTGGCGCTGGGGTCCAAGCTTGCGGTCGGCTCGTCGAGAAACAGAATTTGCGGCTTCAACGCCCATGCGCGGGCGATGGCCAAGCGCTGTTGCTCGCCAAACGACAACACCTGCGCGGGCGCATCGGCTTGGCGGGTGAGGCCGGTTTTTTGCAACACGTCATTGATGATGTCGGCACGCGTCGATTTGGCGAGATGGCGCAGCGCTAAAGCATAATCGATGTTGGCGCGTGCGGTCCGGCGCAACATCACCGGTCGCTGAAACACCATCGCTTGGGATTGGGCGGCGTGAGCATGGTCAACGGCCCAGTCGATGCGGCCTTCGCTGGGCTTGAGCAAGCCATGGCACAGCCTCAGCAGCAGGCTTTTGCCCGCGCCGTTGGGGCCGATGATCATGGTCCGCGATCCGGCCTGAAGCTCCAGGTTGAAGTCTTTGATCAGGGGAATGCCTTCACGGCCCCGGTACCATACGCCGTCGAGTTTGAGCGGCAGGATTGTCTGGTCAATCATCATGCTCTGGCTCTGCGTTCGCGGTGGTCAGTGAAGAGTTGGGCCGCCGCGCCAATGGCGATGGAAATGCTCAGCAACACGATGCCCAGCGCCAACGCCAACGCTAGATCGCCTTTGCTGACTTCCAGCGCGATGGTCGTGGTCATCACACGGGTGACGTGGTCGATGTTGCCGCCGACCATCATCACCGCACCAACCTCGGCCATGGCGCGCCCGAATCCGGCCAGCACGGCGGTGAGCAGGCTGAACCGTCCATCGATAATCAGCGTCGGTAAAGCGCGTATACGCGTCGCGCCCAAGCTGGTGAGCTGTTCTTCGTATTCGCACCACAAACCTTCGATCACTTGGCGGGTCAAAGCGGCGATGATCGGGGTGACCAACAGCACTTGTGCGATGATCATCGCGGTGGGGGTGTAAAGCAGGCCGAACACGCCCAACGGTCCGGCGCGCGACAGGGTTAGGTAGACCAGCAAACCCACCACAACCGGCGGCAAACCCATCATCGCGTTCAGCGCGATTTGTACGGCCCGACGTCCAGGAAAATGCAACAACGCAACGCCCGCGCCAAGCGGCACGCCAACAAGCGTGGCGATAATCACCGCGCTGAGGCTGACCTGAAGCGATAGCCCGACAATTTCCGCCAAATTGCTGTTGAGCGATAGGATCAGCGTTAGGGCGGTGCTGAATGCATCTGCAATTTCGACCATGGAAGAGGATGCCTTGAATGAACCTGAGTGCCACGCACCATATCATGCTTGTTTCTCGACGAAACCCCTTAGCAATCATCGTTGAGCTTATCGTGCGGTGTTTGTGAATGGGCGCGTGGAGGCATGAAAAAGTTGCTATACTTAGGCGTGAGCAAGTTACCCGCCCGGGAAGCACCAGAACAGCACCCAGGCAGCAAAGGGATGATGAACATGGTACCGATGATTTTCCGCGCACCTGCCGATACATTTGGAAATGGCTCAGATGCCATGGCGAGCGGTGGTGAGCTGTTCGTCCAGGCTGGCGAAGGCGAAGTGGTTTTGCCCGATGGCTTTAATCCCGCCGATGCCGCGTTCGAACGCGTCGGCCCCGACTTGTTGATGACAAGTGCGGACGGCGCCCAGGTTCTCGTCGCCGATTTTTTCATGATGGAAACCCCTCCCGATCTACTCAGCACCTTGGGCGCGCGGGTCGTCGGTGATTTGGCTGTGCGCTTGGCCGGTTCCGTTGCGCCGGGCATGGTCGCTGGTGAAATTCCAGCGCCCAGTGAAGCGATCGGTCGCATCACGGATATCAACGGCGAAGTCACGGTGATCCACGCCGACGGCACCCGCACCACATTGCAAATGGGCGATGCGGTGTTGCTGGGCGATATCTTGGAATCAGGTTTGGAAGCGGGCCTCGGCATTTTGCTGGCCGATGGTTCGTCGCTGGCGATGGGCGAAGATGCGCGCATGGTGCTGGATGAGATGGTTTATGACCCTAGCACTCAGGAAGGTTCCGTCGCGCTGTCGGTGATGAAGGGCATCTTCACCATTGTGTCGGGCGAAGTCGCCAAGACCGATCCCGATGCGATGACCATCCATACGCCGTTGGCGACCATCGGCATTCGCGGCACGCAAATTGGTTTGGACCTCAGTAATGGTCGTGAGCTCAACGTGGTGATGATGGAAGAAGCCGACGGCTTTGTCGGCGAGGCCGTGATCACCAACGCTGGTGGCGCGATGACGCTGAACGAAGCGTACTTTGCGGTTATGGTCCGCTCTTTTGACGTGGCGCCGGTCGCGGCGCCGATGAGCTCGGCCGAAGGCGTCATGAGTACGTATGGCGGCGCGCTTATGTATTTGCCTCTGCAAGGTGTCAACGCCAATGATTACGGTGTGCGCGTTGCGCTCGACCAAGATTTCAATGCTTTTGATACGGCAGCAGGTGAAGCCGCTGCAGAGACGCAAGGCTTAGCCACGTTTGAAACCGCACCTGTCGAAAGGGGTGGTGAAGAATTGGACGCCGAAGGTTTGGCCGATTTTGAAACGGTTGTCGCCGATGCGGTTGCGCCCACTGAAATTCCGGTTGAAACGCCCTCCGATGATTTCGTTACGGAAGCCGGTGAGGGACTGACAGCCGATGCGTTGGCGTCTGAGGCCGACGTGGTGTTTGGCGAAGAGCAAGCGCCGCTTGAGCCCGAAGAAGAAGTCACCCCGCCAGCATCGGAACAAGAACCTGTTGTCGAAGCGCCCCCTGCAGATGTGCTGGTCGAAGAAGACTTGGAGCCCGTCGTCGAACCAGAACCAGAACCTGAGCCAGTCAATATTGCTCCGGTTGCTGAAGCCGGTTCGATGATCATGGCCGAAGACAATGTCTTCAGCGGTCAACTGGTGGCGACCGATCTCGACGGTGGAAATTTGGTTTTCGATTTGGCCGAAGACGGCGGGCCGTCAAACGGCGAGGTTACCGTCAATCCAGACGGTACGTTCACCTATACGCCCAACGCTGATTTTGGCGGCAGTGATCGTTTCACCTACATGGTCACGGACGATGCGGGCGCGATGGCGATGGCCACCGTCAGCGTCACAGTGACGCCCGTCGGCGACGTGCCACAGGTTGCTGTTGCCGACGTTTCAGGCGTTGAAGATAGCGCCATTGCCCTGACCCTCGCCACCAGCATGCCTTCGGGCACGACGGAAACGGTAGCCTCTGTGACCATCCGGGGCGTTCCCGTGGGCGCCAGCCTGTCCGCAGGCGCAGACAATGGCGACGGCAGTTGGACCTTGAGCCCGGATCAGCTTTCCGGCTTGAGCTTGACGCCGCCCCAAGATTACAGCGGTACATTGAATTTAACGCTCAGCGCCACCTCGACCGACGGCGCGGTGGGATCGAGCAGCTTCGCACTGCACGTCGGCGCCGTGTCAGACATGCCGCAATTGGCGGTCGCCAATGTCAGCGGAGCCGAAGACGCGACCATCGCGTTGACCGTAGCCGCTGCGATGCCAACCGACACCGGCGAAACCATCGACAGCGTTGTGCTGAGCGGCATTCCCGACGGCGCGGTTTTGAGCGCAGGTACGGACAATGGCGACGGTACCTGGAGTCTTAGCACCGCTGAATTGAGCGGCCTGACCTTGAGCCCACCGATGGATTACAACGGCGCGTTTAACATCGGCGTCAGCGTGACGTCGAGCGACGGCGGCGTCAGCAGCGACAGTTTCGCGGTGAACGTTTTGCCGGTCGCCGATGCGCCCGTGATCGCGGCTGCGGATGTGAGCGGCACCGAAGACGGCGCGATTGCGTTGACCCTGACGGCGTCCATGCCAGCGGGCACGGCCGAGACCATTGATTATCTGACCGTGGTCGGCGTACCGGAAGGTGCGGTCTTATCGACGGGTACGGACAACGGCAACGGTACTTGGACTTTGAGCCCTGAGCAGCTTTCGATTCTGACATTGACGCCGCCCACTGATTTTAACGGCGCGTTCAATCTTGGTTTGATTGCGGTTTCGACGGACGGCGGCACGGCGACAAGCAATTTCAATGTCGTCGTTGAGTCATCCGCCGACGCACCGCAATTGGCGGTGGCTGACGCCGTCGGCGTGGAAGATGGCGCGATTGCCTTGACCATGGCGGCAAGCATGGCTGCCGACACCAGCGAAACCGTTGAGAGCATTACCATCCAAGGCGTGCCCGACGGCGCAACCTTGAGCGCAGGTTTCGACAATGGCGATGGGACGTGGACCTTGAGCCCGGATCAGCTTGTCGGCCTGACGTTGACGCCCCCCTCTGATTATAACGGCACGTTGAGCTTGAGTGTGACCGCGACCTCGACCGATGGCGGCGCAGTGAGTAGCGGTTTCGATGTGGTGGTGGAACCTTCGCCTGATCTGCCGCACTTGGCGGTTGCCGATGCGCTGGGCGTCGAAGATGGCGCGATTGCGCTGACCCTTGCGGCCTCGATGCCCACAGGCACCACCGAAACGCTCGATAGCCTCACCATAACCGGCGTGCCCGCGGGTGCGGTTTTGAGCGCCGGCGCCGACAATGGCGATGGGACGTGGACGGTGAGCCCGGAAGAACTGAGCGGCCTCACTTTGACGCCGCCGCAAGATTACCACGGGACGTTCGATCTGAGCGTGATCGCGACTTCGACCGACGGCAGCGCGGCGACGGGCGTACTTGGCGTGACGGTGACGCCAATTGCCGATACGCCGGTGATCGCGCTCGCTGACGTCAGTGGTATGGAAGACAGCACCATTTCGCTCACCATCGCGGCCAGCATGCCGTCAGGTACCGGTGAAACGGTGGACAGCATCGTTGTTTCCGGCGTTCCCGACGGCGCGACTTTAAGCGCCGGCGCCGACAATGGCGACGGCAGTTGGACCTTGAGTCTCGATGACTTGGCCGGTTTGACCCTGACCCCGGCGCAAGACTTCAATGGCGTGATCGATCTAGACGTCAGCGTCACGTCGAGCGACGGCGGCGTGACGAGTGATGGCTTCGCCGTCAGCGTCAACCCGGTCGCCGACACGCCCATTGTCGCGGCGGCGGATGTGAGCGGTACGGAAGATGCGACGATTGCCCTAACTTTGGCGGCGAGCATGCCATCCGATACCGGCGAAACCGTCGACACGATCACCGTGACGGGTGTGCCCGACGGCGCGATATTGAGCGCAGGGGCGGACAACAATGACGGTACCTGGACCTTGAGCCCCGACGATCTTGACGGTCTGACCTTGACGCCGCCGACCGATTACAACGGCACGCTGAGCCTCGGCGTGATCGCCACTTCGACCGACGGCGCAACGGCCAGCGGCAGCTTTGATATCGCGGTCGCGCCCTTGGCCGATGTGCCGCAATTGGCCGTCTCCGATGCGGTTGGCGCTGAAGACGGCACGATTGCCCTGACGCTGGCGGCGAGCATGCCCACCGGCACCACCGAAGCGCTCTACACCATCACCATTGAAGGCGTGCCCGATGGCGCAAGCTTGAACGCGGGTCTTGATAACGGCGACGGCACCTGGACGTTGACGCCAGATTTGATGGATGGTTTGACCTTGACCCCGCCGCAAGATTTCAACGGCACGATCAATTTGAACGTCATTGCGACATCGACCGATGGCGGCGCGGCGATGGCTCCGTTGGACGTGAACGTGACCCCAATTGCGGATGTCCCGGTGATCGCGATCACCGACGCCAGTGGTTTGGAAGACGGTGATATTTCTCTGACCATCGCGGTGAGCATGCCGGGAGGCACCACCGAAACGGTAGATAAAATTATCGTCACCGGTGTGCCCGACGGCGCGCTTCTCAGCGCGGGCTCGGCCAACGACGACGGCACCTGGACGCTCTATGATTTTGAACTCGATGGCCTGACGCTGACCCCGCCGCAAGACTTTAACGGTGTGTTCGATCTTGGCGTTAGCGTCATTTCAACCGATGGCGGCGTCAGCAGTGACACCATGTCGGTGAATGTCGGCTCGGTCAGCGATATTCCGGTGATTGCGGTCAGCGATGTGGTCGGCGCGGAAGACAACGCGATTTCTCTGACCATCGCCGCGAATATGCCTGCTGGCACCAGTGAGACCTTGGAAAGCATCATTCTTTCCGGGGTGCCGGACGGCGCGGTTTTGAGCGCGGGCACGGACAACGGCGACGGAACCTGGAGCATATCGGCAGCGGACCTTGCGGGCCTGAGCCTCACCCCGCCGGTGAACTACAGTGGCGTGATTGCGTTGAGCGTGACGGCGGTGTCGTCTGATGGCGGAACGGCGACCTCGACGTTCAATGCCGCAGTGGCGCCGGTTGTCGATGTGCCTGTGCTGCAAGTGTCCGATGTGGTGGTGACCCTTGAATCTCCGCCGGGTGAAGTGATTGACGGAACGTCCCACGCCGACGAGATTTTCGGCACCATGGGTGACGATGTGATTGATGGCGGCAGCGGTCACGACGTGATCTACGGTGACAGCGAATTCGTGCCTGAGGAAGACGATGATGGTAAGGACGATGGCAAAGACCACGGCAAAGACGATAATGGTAAGGACGATAAAGGCGATGGCAAAGACGATGATGGTAAAGGCGGCGACGAAAAGGGCGGCTATGGTCAAGATGACGAGGGCGGTGGCGATGAAGGTGGCGGCGATGTTCCCGAGACGACAGAACCAATCATCATCGCGCTGGATGTTGATGCAGCGCTGACCGACATTGATGGGTCGGAAGCGTTGAGCATTGAAATTTCCAATGTGCCCGATGGTGCGATCTTGAGTCTTGGCGCCGATAACGGCGACGGCACATGGTCTTTGTTGGCTGATGACCTGAGCAACTTGGATGACCTGACGCTGACCTTACCTGCTGGCAGTGACGCCACGGATTTCGAGCTGGGTGTGAGCGCGTCGGCAAGCGAACTGGAAACCGGCGAAATCGCCACCACGTCGGCTGTCATCGATGTCACATTTGAAGGTGGCGCCGGTGGCGCCGGTGGCGGCGATGACTATATCGACGGCGGCGCAGGCAGCGATGAAATTTATGGCGGTGGCGGCGACGACACGGTCATTGGCGGCGCCGGCAGCGACCAACTTTACGGTGAAGCGGGCGATGACACTCTCGTCGGCGGCGAAGGGGCTGACGTCCTGTTTGGCGGCGAGGGTGACGACACCATTTCCGGCGATCAAGGGGCCGATTACATCGATGGCGGTGCGGGTGATGATATCCTCGCAGGCGGCGGCGGCGCGGATGAGTTCGTCTTCCACGCAGGCGACGGCGATGACATCGTGCTTGATCTCGGTCATCAAGACGTGTTGCGCTTTGAAGGCCAGGAATTCGACATGAACGATTTCATCCTGCAGTCGGACAATGAGGCCGATGTCACCACCATCACCTTTGGCCAGGACACAGGCGTGTCGGTGACCTTGAACGATGTCTATGTCGATGACACCAGCAGCTACACCGTCACCCAAGACGGCGACGCGGTTGTGGTGACCTTCGACAAGGACAGCATCGAATAGCCTTAGGGGTGCGGCCTGGTGGAGCTAGCCTTTGGTAAAGGGCCTAGTCTTTGGCAAAGGGCCTAGTCTTTGGCAAAGGGATTGTGGCCCTTGCGCACGGCAATGCGCAGCGGCACGCCCCACAGATCGAAATCTTCCCTCAGCGCGTTGGCCATGTAGCGAGAGTATGCTTCCGGCAAGCCCTTAGCGTGGCTGACGAACAGCGCGAAGGTTGGCGGGCGGGTTTTGGGCTGGGTCATATAACGAATTTTAACCCGGCGTCCACCGACCAGTGGCGGCTGGTGATGTTCCAAAACGTGTTCCAGCCAGCGGTTGAGCTTGGCGGTCGAGACACGACGGTTCCACACTTCAAACACATCCAGAACGGCATCGAGAATTTTATCGAGCTTGCGATCATTTTTGGCCGAAACCGTGACGACGGGAATGCCGCGCACCTGGGGTAGGGACTTTTCCATACGATCGTGCAGTTTATCCAAGGCTTCTTTTTTGTTTTTGATCAGGTCCCACTTGTTGACCACGATGATCAACGCACGACCTTCATCGATGACGTTGCTGGCGATGATCAGATCTTGTTTTTCCAGCATATCGCGGGCGTCTAGGACGATCGCCACCACTTGGGCGTAGTCGATGGCGCGTCGGGTTTCGGCGCCGGACAAGGCTTCGACTTTTCCCGTCACTTTGGCGCGGCGTCTCAGCCCGGCGGTGTCGATCAGATTGATTTGGCGGCCTTTGTATTCCCACGGCACCATAATGGAATCGCGCGTGATTCCGGCTTCGGGGCCAGTGAGCATACGATCCTCGCCCAACAGCTTGTTGATCAAGGTCGACTTGCCAACGTTGGGGCGACCCACGATGGCGAGCTGCAACGGGCGGTTCAAAACGGCGTCGTCATCGTCTTCACTGCCGCTGTCGAGGGGAGGCAGTTCGTCGTCTTGGCGTTGACGTTTATCCCAGGCTTCTTTTTCAGTCGCCTCATCGGCGAAGGGGCGCAATGCTTCGTACAGATCGACCATGCCTTGTCCGTGCTCGGCCGATAACGGAACGGGATCGCCCAGCCCTAAAGCATAAGATTCCAGCAAGCCCGCTTGACCGGCGGCGCCTTCGCATTTGTTGGCGACCAAAATCACCGGGGTGTCGTGGCGGCGTAGCCAACTGACGAAGTGTTCGTCGATGGGGGTGGGGCCGGTGCGCGCATCGATCATCATCAAACCGACGTCGGCTTCCAAGAAGGCGGTTTCGGTCTGTTCGCGCATGCGCGATTCCAGACTTTCGTCATGCACGTCTTCAAGGCCAGCGGTGTCGATGATTTTGAAGTGCAGATCGCTCAACGAGGCGTCGCCTTCGCGGCGGTCGCGTGTGACGCCCGGCATGTCATCGACGATCGCCACGCGCTTTCCGACCAAGCGGTTGAACAGCGTCGATTTGCCCACGTTGGGGCGGCCAATAATGGCGACGGTTAGACTCATTGTTTTTGGTCCATGCGCACAGGCGCAACAGTGTTATCGATACGCCGACAAGGTGGCGTCATCGGAAAGGAAATAGACCGTCTCGCCGGCGACAATCGGCGGAACGGACACGCCATCTGGCATGTCTTCGGATCCTAGTATATCGCCGGTATAAGGCGACACGGCGACGGCGGCGCCGTCGGAACTGGCGACGATCAGGCGGTCGCTGACCAACAGCGGCCCGGTCCAAACGATTGCGCCTTCACGCGCATCGGGATCATCCCAACGCGGTAGCGTGCGCACCCACAAGATGCGTCCGCTGTCGCGTTCCATCGCAACCAATTCTTCATTGCCGGTGAGGGTGAACAGATAGTCGCCTGCAACCCAAAACGATTGATGTCCGCCAATGCCTTTTTCCCACAAGCGCGTGCCGCTGCGTAGATCAATGGCGACCATCAAGCCGCTGTGGCTGATGGCGAACACCACGCCCCGATCGATGACCGGGTTGGCGCGAATGTGCGCCAGGGCGGCGGTGGCGTCGGTGCGACGGCGAGACGTCAGGCTGTCCATCCACAACTGACGACCATTGTCTACTTTCAGCGCGACCAACTCACCGGACGTGTAAGGCACAACCACCACGCCTTGATCGACGGCGGGGCTGGCGGCGCCCAATAGCATGGCCAATTCCGGCGAACCCGTGTGGGTCCACAGCAGGCTGCCGTCATGGGCGGCCAAAGCGTGCGTCTTGTTGTCCAGCGCCACGGCGAATACCCGTCCGCCACGCACCGTGGGGGCGGAACGGACTGGACCGCTGACGGCTTTGCGCCATGCGATCTGTCCGCTGGCGGCGTCGAGTGCGATCACCTGGGCAAATCCCGTGCCCGCGAACACGCGGCCATTTTCATACGCCAAGCCACCGGCGATGTGACCGTCGTCTTCTTCATCGGGGGTCAGGGCCGTGCGCCATAACAAGGCGCCGGTCTGGGCGTCGAAGGCGCTGACGTCGCTGTCGGTGTCGATGGCGAAAATGCGCCCGTCCGCGACGATTGGCGTCGAGGTCAGGCGTTCGCCGGAACCAGCGCCGGCGCCGATGTCGGTGGTCCAGTATTCGCGCAACTGCGGGGCGGCGGCGACGTGATGCATGGCGTGATTGGCGTAGCCGCCGTTTTGAGGCCAATCGGGTGTCGGGGACGGTGCGGGCAAGCGAATGCCCGACGTCTCCAACCCGGTTTCGGGCTGCAATGCGCTTTCGTGTTTCAAAACGGAAATCCGCTCACCCGGAAGCGGAGGGGCTTCGGAGCCACCCAGCCAAGTGTCGCAGGCGCTCAGCCCGGTGGCCAAAATGGTCGCGGTCAAAAAACGGATGATGGTGCGTTTGCTGTTCACGGAAACGGTCTTCCCCATATGTTTATTGGCCGACATGCTTATTGGCCCAGATGTCCAGTGTTCGAGACCCGATCACGCGCCAAGGCGCTGGATCAGGCTTTTTGCGCGGTCGCGGATGCCCTGGGGCGCGGTGAGATCGCTCGCCAATTCACTGAACGCGGCATTGGCTTTCGCGGTATTCCCCGATTCCAGCGCGATCACGCCCAGAAGTTCGCGGGCGCTGTGGCGGTACGGGTGGCCGTCTTCGGCGATGGAGGACAAGCGGAACTCCAAAGCCTTGGCGTCATAACCGCCGGCGTTGATTTCGGTCATGATGCCGAGGATGTTGGCCAAGCCCGAAAAGGCGACATTGCCGACGTTCTCGCGGGCGATGTCTTGATAAAGCTTCGCCGCGCCGGCGGCGTCGCCTTGTTTGGCTAACAGAGCCGCTTGTTGGAAGCGCGCCAAAATGCCGTATCCGCTGGATGCGTCATCGGCCAACGCGCGCGCCGCTTCGATGGCGCCCACAGTGTCGCCCGATTGGGCCAATTGGGTGGCGTTGTAAAAGCGATTGCCCTCATCTGTGCGGGTCGAGATGTCGTAAGACTTCCAGCCCTGATAACCGGCGACGACGGCAACGATCACCACAGCGACGCCGACAACGTAACTCCCGTAGCTACGCCAAAGCTTCATCATCTGTTCTTCGCGAAGTTCGTCATTAACCTCGCGGATCAGGGCATCTTCAGTGTGGTCGGCCACGAATGTCTCCAGCAGTTCAATCGAGTTTATAGGGCCTTGGCGGAACGCGCCGCCAAGGCCCCCAAACATAGCTAAGCGCGCGGACTATGGCAAACGCTCTTAAAGACTATATAAATGCAACTAAATCAATATATTAAGCATATTTCTGCCTCAGTTCTCTTCGCGCCACTTGATCGAACAGCCCATTGATGGGATTTGATCTTTCGGTCCATGGCCGGTTTTCGCCACTTGGCTCATGGCTTCGAACAGTTCACGGCGGGCGTCTGCGGGTCCGGTTTCCTTGCGCGAGGCATCCAAGCGGCCGCGATATTGCAGCCCCTTCGCGGGGTCGAAACCGAAGAAATCCGGTGTGCACACGGCATCATACGCGCGCGCCACCTGTTGGCTTTCGTCGAACAGATAGGGGAATGAAAAACCGTGCTTTTCGGCCATGACTTTCATGTTGTCGAACGAGTCCGCTGGATACTGCGCGGGGTCGTTGGAATTGATGGCGACCACGCCGACGCCTTGGGCTTGAAGGTCTTTGACATCGCGGATCAAGCGTTCGAGCACCGCCAAAACGTAGGGGCAATGATTGCACATGAAAATCACCAGCGTGCCGTTTTCGCCTTTCACGTCGTCGAAGGCGTAGGTCTTGCCGTCAACGCCGGGAAGGTTGAAATCCGGGGCTTGCCAGCCGAAATCGCAAATCGGGGTTTCTACCGCCATGGTCTCTCTTTTCGTTCAAAGGTTGCTTTGTATCTTTGATAGCGCCGCCTTTTGGCGGGATCAACCCATGACAATGTGGGTGTTAAGAAGGCGTTAACCAAGATGGTTCATGCTGAAAGGCTGGATACATGCAAATATATGCGGTGTCCAAGTCGATAAACGGAGCTTTTCGGAGCCTTTTGGTCATGCGCGCACGTCAATTCATCTCAGTCGCCGGTCTTGCACTGTTGGTTTCGGCATGCACAGACTTTTATTCGGTGGTGCCGCGCGACGTCTTGAAGACGGCGGGCAATCTTAGCGTCGTTAGTACCGCGCTGACCATGGGGACCGATAAAACCCTTACGGATCATTTGGTTTCGTTTAGGACCGGCAAGGATTGCTCGACCGTGCGTGTCGAGCAGAGCCGAACGTACTGCAAAGAAGATGAGCCCAATCCCGTTCCGACCGTGCATTGCTATCCGTCCATCGGCGACGTGACGTGCTATGCGCAAGCCAACCCCGCGCGCCAACCCGACGAGCGCATCGGCGGTCAGCCTTAAACGTTCCCAAAACCTTCTTTAAGTGCTTAATTCGCTTGCCGTATTGACCCGGGCGAGGGGCTGGCGTTTACTGCTGCTTCACCCGTTCTTTAAATAATCGTAGTTATCGCAAGCGCCATGAAGCAATTATTTTTTGCAACTTTAGCCCTGTTCGTTCTTGCAGGCCTGACCTTTTGGACTTTGGGGCAAAACCCCGAAATTAGTCCCGAAGTGCTCAAAAAGATAAAAATGGTGTCGCGTTTCAAGCAAACGCTGCCCGGCGCCGAGGCTGGCGACGCCCAAGCGCAATACGAAATTGCGCTGATGTACGAGATTGGCGACGGCACCAAGAAAGACACCAAGCAAACGCTCAAATGGCTGCTGAAGGCTGCGGAACAAGGCCATGCCCCATCGCGCTACAAGCTCGGCTGGATGTACGCCAACGGCATCATTGTGCGCCAAGATTATTTTTTGGCGGCAAAATATTATCGACTGGCGGCCACATTTAACAATCATGCAGACGCCCAGTTTCGCTTAGGCGAATTGCATTTCAACGGTCGGGGCGTGGACCACGATTACGGCAAAGCCATCAAATACTACACCCAAGCCGCAGGTAAGGGGCATGCGGCGGCGCAGTACATTCTCAGTTCGATGTATGCGGAAGGTTGGGGCGTGAAGCGCGACTTGATCACGGCTTACATGTGGCTGAAGCTGTCGATCAACAAGCGCGACGAAGCCTTGGCCGTCAACAAAAAGTTCGACCCGGTGAAAAAAATGACCCAGCTTCGGGCGATGATGAATAAGTATCAGATCGAAGAAGCCGAAAAGCGTATGCGCACCATGGCCAAGCCCTGATGCGGCGCCCGCTGATTACGCCTAAAACAGATTAAGAAGAGCCCGGTTTCGGCTTGGCTTCCGTTTTGCTCGGATCTTGGGGCAGACGCAGTCTGACGATGCCCTTAAAATCGTTCGGGTCGGCGACTTCGCCTTTGCGCACGATTTCAATCCGGCCTTGGCGCGCCAAAAACACCGCCTGTTGCTTTACGGCGGTGAGATAACGCCGCCACAGATCGGGCTTGTCTTTGGGACGGCGGCGCGCATCCGCGATCTTTACGGCGATGTCTTTGAAGCTCAGCGACGTAGCGCCCGCCAACGCACCCAAGATGGTGATGGCGATGGGATCGTCCTTTGCAGGCGTATTTTCTTTGGTGTCCAGATTAATCATGGGGCGGGGTTTACCACGCTTTTGCGGCCCTGTCTTGGGCAAAAAGAAAAAGCCGGACACTCAAAAAAGTGTCCGGCTTGCTCATTCGTGGCGCGCACCTGTGCGGGATGTGCGCTTCGGCTGCATCAGTCTTTCAAGCGGCTGAGGCCGGCCAGTTTCAGCATGTGCTTTTCAAAACCGGGTTCGCTGATGCCTTTGCGGATTTTGCGCAAGAAGTACTTTTCAAAGGCGATTTTCGCCAAGTGAACCCACTTGCCTTCCGACGACCAGTTGATGTTGCGGGGCGGAATTTGCGGCACAGCGACAAACGCGGCGCCACCGTCGCCAAAGTCAGCCAAACACGCGGCGCTCCAGGTGCCTTCTTGCGTCGGCTCCTTGCCATCGATGATGTCGCGGATGTTGTGCGCGGTGGCTGTGACCATGCTTTCGATCATAAAGCCAGTTTTTGGGCAACCTGTGGGGACGGGGGTGACTTCGACGGGCGGGATGGCGATACACACCCCAACCGAGAAGATGTTTTGGTATTTGGGGTTACGCTGATTTTTATCAACGATGATGAAATCGCGCGGGTTGCCCAAGCCTTCGATGCCCTTGACCGGGTCGATGCCGCGAAAGGCCGGTAAAATCATTGACCAAGCGTTGTCCAGTTCGTGATCGGTTTTGGGCGTGCCGTCGGGGTTGTGCTCGGTGGCGAAAATTTTGCCGTCTTCGCACTTGGTGATCTTGGCGTTGCAGATCCAATTGATGTGGCGTTCACGCATGATGGATTCCACCATGCCCTTGGTGTCGCCGACGCCGCCCAATCCGAGGTGCCCGACATAGGGTTCGGGGGTGACGTAGGTCATCGGGACTTTGTCGCGGATTTTGCGCTTGCGCAGATCCGTTTCGATGATCATCGCCATTTCCAAGGCCGGGCCAAAGCACGATGCGCCTGCCGCCGCGCCGATGACAATGGGGCCGGGGTTTTCAAGAAACTTTTCGTAAGCCTGACCTGCGGCAACCGCGTGATCGACATGGCAAACCGAATGGGTGTGACCCTCAGGCCCCAAACCGGGCACTTCGTCAAAGGCAAGCTCAGGCCCCGTGGCGATGACCAAAAAATCATAATCGACGCTGGTGCCGTCGCTCAATTCAACCTGATTTTTGTCGGGGTGGACCTTCTTCGCGCCAACGGACGTGAAATTGATGCCCTTCTTCTTGAAGATTTTGGGCATATCGACGCAGATGTCGTTTTTGGTGCGCCAATTTACCGCAACCCACGGATTAGACGGGACAAATTGAAACGTGTCGGTGTTGGAGATCACGGTGATCTCCTCGCCCTTTTTCATGTGCTCTTTCATTTCATAGGCCATCGGAATGCCGCCGATTCCGGCGCCGAGAACGACGATATGGGTCATGAGAGTTCCATTTCCACTAGTGAGGTAAAGGGGGGGATTGCGTATCTATCTTAAGGTGACCGTCAAGGCGGTGTCTATACTCGTTTGTTCACAAGGTCAGAGTTTTAGACATCTTAAGCCCAGACGAAAGGCGCACAGAGCCACGATCGCCCAGCATCGTCTAGGTGGTCCTAACGTTTTTGCCTTGGTTTTAGCCTACGACGCGGCGCTTTAAGCCGCGTGGGTTTGATCTTGATTGCGGGCTAAGGGGTACAACTGTTCGCTTTCTGCTTGGATGCGGCTCCACACCAATTCAAACATCTCATCGGTTTCTTTGACAAAGGCTTGATGGTCGCCGATGTGCAGTCCGTTTTTGCACCATTTATCGGCGTAAGACTTGAACAGGCGCTTGATTTCGCGTTCGCCTTCGATAAAGCGATCAACCGTGGCGCGCACGGAACCGTTATTGTTGTTGAGTAACTGGGAATAGATGGCCTTGTTGTGATTCATGTGAGCATCGAACTTGTCGCGATAACGTTCGAACAGTTCACAAGTGATGCCGGAATCGCACATCTCACGGTCTTGGAACAGGTATGATAAGGTCTTCGCCAGTTCTGCAATCTGGTGGTTTTGTAGGTGCAGTTCATCGAATGACGTCATGAATTCTCCCCCACGCTCGGTTTCCGGTCAAAGGCCAGTTCGAGGTGTCCCTTTGAAGGTTATTATCTACGTCATTTTAGCGGGTAAGTGATGCCTGGAAAACGCCTAAGGCGTGAGCACAATCAAGATGTTGCAGGATTAACTAATTAAGGAAAAAGCGGAACGCGCATCTTAGACGGGGTTAGGAAAATAAAGGACTCGCCGCCAAGCCGTCGAACATAAACTGCACCGACAGCGCCGCCAACAAAACCCCGACCACACGCGAAATGACGTTGAGCCCCGTGACGCCCAGCAGCTTTTGCACTTGGCCCGCCATCATCAGCAAGATAAGCGTGATCAACAGCACCACCAAAAGCGCGCCCACGGTCACCGCCCAGTGGATCAGATCGCCACTGCTTTCGGCGGTGAGCAGAACCACCGCACCCATCGATCCGGGACCTGCAATCAGTGGCGTGGCGAGGGGGAATACGGAAATGTCGGGCTTGGTTTGGGCTTCGATCGTTTCATCGTCGGTGGTCGAACTGCCACCGGAATGGCGCGCGAACACCATGTCGATGGCGATCAGCAACAATAAGATACCGCCCGCCGTGCGCATCGCCGCCAAGCTGATGCCCAAACGCGCCAGCGCCGCCTCGCCGAATATGGCGAACAACATCAAGATGGTGGTGGCGATCAGCACGCCTTTGAACGCCAGCTTGCGGCGTTGGGCGGCAGGCGTGTTTGACGTTAGCGCGGCAAACAACGCCGCCACATCGACCGGGCCGATGGTGGCGAAAAAAGTGGTGAACGCGACCAGCGCGATTTCGATCAATTGAGCATTGTCCATGGCCGGACCTTAACACGGGGTGGGACCTAAAGATCAAGCAGATCCGCGATCTGCACTCGCACGCGCGGGCGCGATCTGCTAAATCAAGGCCATGGACACGCTTATCACCGACCTCTCGCATAAACAGACCATCCAGCACGGCGGCGACCCCAAGGCCGTCGAGGCCCGCTTCGACGCCCCGAAAGACGGTTGGTTGGATTTGTCGACCGGCATCAATCCGGTGGCGTACCCGCTCGCCCCGGTGCCGGGCGAAATGGTCGCGAGATTGCCTATACAAGATGATTTAGACGCGCTGCTTGATGCCGCGCGACGCGCGTATGGCGTGGCTGAGGGCGCGGCGATTGTCGCCAGCCCCGGCACCCAAGCGCTGATCCAGATGGCGCCAACTCTGTTTGCACCATCCAGCGTCTCAATCATGGGCCCGACTTACGGCGAGCATGCCCCAGCGTGGGCGGCGGCGGGCCACCGGGTCGAAGATGTCGGCTCCATTTGCGCTCAGGCGGCTCAACCCGCGCCATTTGGCGTGGTGGTTCATCCCAACAATCCCGACGGACGCACCCAAACGATCGAAGGTCTGCTGGCGTTCAGCGAAGAACTTCATGATCGTGGCGGCGTGTTGGTGGTCGATGAAGCGTTCGCCGACGTCACGCCGGAGCTTTCCGTCACGCCCCATGCAGGCGGTGAAGGGCTGATGGTGCTGCGCTCGTTCGGTAAATTTTTCGGGCTTGCGGGGGTGCGGCTCGGCTTCGCCATCACCACGCCTGAAATTGCGCAACGTCTGGCGGCCAAGCTGGGGCCCTGGGCGGTGTCGGGTCCGGCGTTGTGGGCCGGAACCCAAGCGCTGAATGATCGCGATTGGATCCACGCCACCCGGGTGCGTCTCAAGGCGGACGCGAAGCGCTTGGATGGGCTGATGGAGCGTGCCGGGCTCAAAGTCGTCGGCGGCACCGATTTGTTCCGTCTGGGCGAAAGCGCGAATGCGGGGGCGGTGTATGAAAAACTCGGACACGCGGGAATTTTGGTGCGACCGTTCGATTATCAGCCCAAGTGGTTGCGTTTCGGTCTGCCGGGCACCCCGCAAGATTGGGCGCGGCTGGACGAGGCACTCAGCGCTTAGTCTTTATCAGTGTGAGAATTAGGCTGTGAATCGGACTTTTTGTCTTTGGAGCCATTGAGTATAGCGTAGAGCATAAAAATCGTGGCGAAGAAGATCGCGGCACCGGCAACGTAGCCGAAAACCGTCGAAACCTGGGCCACTGTCGAAACATCTGCCATCACTTGGGTGTTCCTTTTGCCGTTATAGGGCGTAGCTGGTGTGTCCTGCAGCGAGTTCCTGTTCCGCCTCGACCATAGTCCCGTTTACGGTGCAGGCGGGCGACGCCAATTCCAAGAACAGGTGATTGATAGCTTCGGGCGCTTTCACCGTTTCCGGCTTTTCGCCGGGCATGGCTGCGGCGCGCATGTCGGTGCGGGTGCCGCCGGGATTGATCAGGTTGACCTTAACGTTGGTCTTGGCGCATTCCTCGGCATAGATGCCTGCGGTCATTTCCAGTCCCGCCTTGGACACCGCGTACGAACCCCAGTATGAACGTGGCGCATGGCCCACGGTGGACGTCACAAAGATTGCGCGACCCGCGTCGGATGCCTTCAACAGCGGATCCATGGACCGGATCAAACGCCAGTTGGCGGTGAGATTGATGTCGAGGACCTTCTGCCATTCGCGCGGGTCGATATGCGCCAGCGGGGCCAGCGTGCCCAAGGCGCCAGCGTTGCCGATCAAAATATCGAGCTTTTTAAAGCGCTCATAAATCGCGCCGCCGATCTTGTCGATGGTGTCGAAATCGGTCAGGTCGCACGGCACCAGCGTGGGGGCGGCATGGCCCGCAGCGCGCAGCTCATCGTCCAGCTCTTCCAACGCGCCTTGGGTGCGGGCGGTGAGGATCAGGTGTGCGCCGTGTTCGGCGAAACATTTGGCGAGTGCGCGACCGATGCCGCGTGAGGCGCCGGTAATTAGGGCGACGCGGCCCTCAAGAATTTTATCAGCCATGATTGAGCTCTCTTAATCCTCGGACAAAAGGGTCAACTGTTCGGGGCCCGGATTGCCTTCTTTGTCGACAAGCGGGATAGCGTATTCGCCGGTGAAGCATGCGTCGCAGTACTGCGGACACTCCGCGCTGCGTCCATCTTCGCCGACGGCGCGATACAGACCATCGTGGGAAATGAACGCCAACGAATCAACGCCGATGTGTTTGGCCATTTCTTCGACCGTCATGTTGTGGGCCATCAATTGTTCTTGGTTGGGCGTGTCGATGCCGTAAAAGCACGGATGCGTGGTCGGCGGGCTGGAAATGCGCATGTGCACTTCTTTGGCCCCGGCGTTGCGCATCATTTCGACGATTTTCACCGAGGTGGTGCCGCGTACGATGGAATCGTCCACCAAAACCAGGCGTTTGCCTTTGATCCAGGCGCGATTGGCGTTGTGTTTCAGTTTCACGCCCAAGTGACGGATGGTGTCGGACGGTTGGATAAAGGTGCGCCCCATGTAGTGGCTGCGGATGATGCCCAAATCGAACGGCACGCCGCTTTGTTCGGCGTAACCGATGGCCGCGGGCACCCCGGAATCGGGCACAGGAACGATCATGTCGGCTTCGACGTGGCTTTCGCGGGCCAATTCTTTGCCGATGTTCTTGCGTACTTCATAGACGTTGCGGCCTTCGATGACGCTGTCGGGGCGGGCGAAGTAGATGTATTCGAAAATGCAAAAGCGCGGTTTTTGTTTGGGGAACGGCTTCAGGCTTTGCATGCCATCTTCGCTGAAAATCACGATTTCACCCGGTTCGACGTCACGCACGTATTCGGCGCCAATGATGTCCAGCGCACAGGTTTCCGACGCCAACACATGGCCGTCGCCGATCTTGCCGATCACCAGCGGGCGCACGCCGTGGGGGTCGCGCACGCCGATCAACTTTTGTCGCGTCAGCGCAACCAGGGAATAAGCCCCGGTGACGCCGTTCAGCGCATCGGTGAGGCGATCCAAAACCTTGCGGTATTCACTGGTGGCGACGCGGTGCAGGATGGTTTCAGTGTCCGACGTCGATTGGAAGATGCTGCCCCGTTCAACCAAGGCGTGGCGACAGTTGCGCGCGTTGGTGAGGTTGCCGTTGTGGGCAATGGCGAAACCGCCGAACACCAGATCGGCGAACAGCGGTTGAACATTGCGCATCACGGTCCCGCCTGAGGTCGAATAACGCACATGGCCAATGGCCATGGGGCCGGCTAAGCGGCTGATGACCTCTTCGGAATTGAAATTATCGCCGACGCTGCCCATCGCGCGGTGGCTATGAAAATGCTTGCCGCCGTACGAAACAATACCGGCGGCTTCCTGACCGCGATGCTGCAAGGCATGCAGGCCGAGCGCTGTCAGCGCGGATGCATCGGGGTGGTTGTAGACGCCGAAAACGCCGCACTCGTCGTGAAAATGGTCGTCGTCGGGAAACGATGCGGTGGTGCGCGATGTGGTGCTGCACGGGGGGGCGCTGGGCGTATCCATGGGCTTTGCGATCCAAGTTGTGGTCAGTAGAAGTGGGCTCTACTGGCTGGTTTCAAAGAGCCGATCCATCTCTGAACGTTCCTTTTTGCCATACCCGTCGGCATTCGATCCGGCGGGGGCTTTGGGAATGGCGTTGATGGCTTTGTCGAGCAATGATTGGTTTTGGTCGTCGGGGGCGGGCTTGCCGGTTGTCTTGTCGATGGGTTTGCCCGTCGATGTCGGTGCGTCGGGGTCGGGTTCAGCCGTGGGTGGGGCCAGGGCCTTCAACATGTCGGCGCCTTGGATGATCAGGGGAATGGTGCGGGCCTCATAGATCCATTCCGGTTGTTCATCGGGCGGCGTCATCCAGGCGTAGCCGATCCACACCAATGCGACGATCACGGCGCCGCGCACCAGACCGAACAGAAATCCTAAGGCCCGATCCAGAGGACCCAACGCGCTTTCTTTCACGCTGCGTGAAATGCGCCGTGTGGTGATGGAAAGGATCGTCAGGGCCACAACGAAAACCACAATATACGTCACCAAAGAGGCGATGAACGGGTCTTCAATGAATTGCAGGGTGAAGTGTTCGAGCACAGGCGTGCCGTACAAGGTGGCGAAAATCGCGCCGATCCAGGCCGCGATGGACAGAACCTCATGCACAAAGCCACGCGCATAGGCGAAAGCGCCAGATATCAGCAGAATGCCAATGACGAGGATGTCGATCCAGTGCATGTGACCTCAAAATCCGTCTTCGTTTTCGAACATTTGCGCCAGCTCTTGAATGTGGCTCAATTCGTTCGATGTAATGCCTTTTGCCGCAACCTTGGTCTTACCTCGGTTTTTCGGCACCACCGCGCGCTTAAAACCGAGTTTGGCCGCCTCCTTGAGCCGGCCTTCCGCGTGGCTCACCGCGCGGACCTCGCCGGACAGACCGACTTCGCCGAAAAACAGGCTGCCGCGGGGCACGGCAATGTCGCTCAACGACGACAGCAAAGCCGCTGCTACAGCCAAATCGGCGGCGGGTTCAGTGACCCGTAAACCACCTGCGACGTTCAAGTACACGTCGTTGGCCCCAATGGCAACCCCGCATCGGGTTTCGATCACCGCCATGATCATCGCCAGACGCGCGCTGTCCCAGCCGACAACCGCGCGCCGCGGCGTCGCCAGGGTCGAAGGCGAGACCAAGGCCTGGACCTCCAACAGCATCGGACGGGTGCCTTCCATACCTGCGAACACCGCCGAACCGCTGACGTCTTGTTCACGATCCGACAGGAACAAAGCGGACGGATTGCGGACTTCGGACAGCCCTGCATCCGACATCTCAAACACGCCGATTTCATCCGTCGCGCCGAAGCGGTTTTTGACCGCGCGCAAAATACGGAACTGGTGGCTGCGGTCGCCTTCGAAATAGAGCACCGTATCGACCATGTGTTCCAACACACGCGGCCCGGCAATCTGGCCTTCCTTGGTGACGTGGCCGACCAAGATCACGGGGAAACCTTTGCGTTTGGACAAACGGATCAGTTCTTGGGCCGATGTGCGCACCTGGGCCACGGTGCCGGGCGCGCTTTCCAGGCTATCGACGAACATGGTCTGGATGGAATCGATGATCGCGACGTCGGGCGGGTTTTCATCCAAGGTGGTGACGATGTCGCGCACGTTGGTAGCTGCGGCCAACTCGACCGGGTATTTTTCCAAATTCAGGCGGCTGGCGCGCAGGCGCAGCTGGTCGACGGCTTCTTCGCCGCTGATGTAGGCGACCCGCCCGCCTTTGGAAAGTTGGGCTGCGGCTTGCAGCAAGATGGTTGATTTACCGATGCCGGGCTCGCCACCGACCAAAATGGCGGAACCGGCGACCATGCCGCCGCCGAGCACGCGATCGAACTCTTCGATGTTGGTTTTGCGCCGCGGCGGGCTTTTTTCTTTGCCTTCAAGGCCGACAAAAGTGACTCTGCGGCCTTTTTTGGCGCCCAGCCCTTTTGGGGTGTCGTCGGCGGCGACTTCTTCGCTGAGCGAATTCCATGCGCCGCAGGTGTCGCACTTGCCGCTCCACTTTGGGTGCGTGGCGCCGCATTCGGCGCAGACAAACTGGGTTTTTGACTTGGCCAACAGGCGTTCCCGAACCCTAAAATGATGAGATGGCGTCAGCGGCCTCAGCTGAGACCTGACGCCCCATTGTGTAGCGTGATTCGGGGTTAAAACTCAAGCTACAAGCAGGGGCTTGAGAGGGCGTTGAGATGATTTCGCCAACGACGCAACACCGACTTAAAAGAGCGCCGTGGTTAACGTCACTTCTTTCAGCGCTTACAACGTTAAAATTTACATCATCCGCCCCGGGGCTTGTTCTGGGGCGGGTGATTTTTTCAATAAATCCATTCGGTAGTGATGGTTATCACTTTGCCGATGCGCGGATGGTGGCAAAAAGAGCTCACGATTTCAGACGCGTGGTTTGAACCTGAACGCCAAATGAACCCGAAATAAACAATACCTGAATACGGCGCTCAGACTTGGTTCAACCCCGTTCATGTAAAACAGTCTCAACATCAAGACATGATGTCGAAAAAAATAACCAGGGATTAAATCTGAACTGCGGTTCGTTGTATCCCTGAAGGTGACAACAAGGGCCCAAGCCCAGAGTACCCAAACAGAGTTACCCCGAAAGGAACCCTGAAAATGCATGATCCCGGTATGGTTTACATCTTTGGTTTTGCGGCGATGTTAGCCGGTGTTGCGATCACGCTGTATTTCGCCAAACGGTCTTTGGACAAGCGCGATGAAGAAACCAATAAAATGACCATGAAGCCCATTTACGCATGCTGGGCAGGTTCATCGGCCATGGTTATGGGCGCGGTGGTCAAGGTCACGGTGTTCGCTGACTTTTACAACGCCCACTCGATTTACACCCCCGTCGCTTAAACGCAACTTAGATAGCTAAAGGATATTAACATGACAAAACGCATCGATTTCGCTGTTTGGGCTTTCGCCCTGGCTTGGATCGGCATCGGCCTCAGCCAATACCACGTCGTATAATGGAACATAAAATCCCCCGATTAGGGGGCCCCAAAGAACCACCGCCTAACGCCCGCTCTGCTGCATTGCACAGGCGGGTTTTTTTTGACCAAATCCGTAGCGTCTTGAATCCACATGATGAAATGTCTTTCATTCGTGTTAGAATAGAGGTCGCGATGATGCGGGCATAAGGAGCAGGTCATGGACTGTAGAACGGTGATGGCTCCCATTAAAGTGTCGCTTTACACCGACGAGCCGGCAGGCCAAGTGATCGACTTCATGGTCGAAAAACACATGGGCCTGGTGCCGGTGACCGAACGCGACGGCACCTTTGCCGGCCTGATCAGCGGCGACAGCTTGATGGCGTTTTTGCTGCCCAAATCACTCAGCGCACTGGGCACCCTGTTCCGCCATGGCGCGATGAAGCGCGTCAGTTTCCTGCATGAAACCGCCGAAGATATGAAAGAGCGTCTGGATGCGCTGCGTGACCGCCCGATCGGTGAAATGCTCGACCGCAAGGTCAAGACCGCAACCCCCGACACCCCCCTCATCGACGCCCTGATGATGATCAAAGATAAACAGTACGTGGTGCCGGTTGTGGATGCGGACCGTAAGTTGGTCGGCGCCATTTCGTTTTTCTCGGTGCTTTACGGACTGAACGAAGAATTTGATCGCGAGACGGTGGAAAAATTGAAAGCCGCCGAACGGGAAGCCAGAAAAGAGCAGAAGGGGGACGGGGCATGAGTCCTCTTGAGACGGGCGAAGTTGTTCGCCACGGGGTGATGTTCGGCATGGACCCGCTGTGGGTCAGCACCATTTTGCTGATCATTTCGTATGCAGTTTTGTTGAGCGAAAAGTTCAACCGCACCGTAGTGGCGTTGTTGGGCGGCGGGTTGGTGATCATCACCGGCGTGGTGTCGCAAAACCAAGCCATCGCGGCGATCGATTTCAACACCATCGCGCTGCTCACCGGCATGATGATCATCGTCGCGGTGACGCGCACGTCGGGGGTGTTCGAATTCGTCGCCATCTGGTCGGCGAAAAAGGTCAAGGCCGACCCGATGGGCATTTTGATCGTGCTGTCGGTGGTGACGGCGGTGTTTTCAGCCTTTTTGGACAACTTGACCACGGTGTTGCTGGTGGTGCCGGTGGCGCTGCTGATCGTGGAAAAGCTCAAAGTCTCTCCGTATCCGTTTTTGGTGTCGCAAATCTTGGCGTCGAACATCGGCGGCACCGCGACGTTGATCGGCGATCCGCCCAACATTTTGATCGGTTCGGCCACGGGATTGACCTTCATGCAGTTTCTCACCAACCTCGGCCCCGTGGCGGTGTTGGTGCTGATCGTGATGGTGCCGATCTTTAAGTTCATGTGGGGTGATGAGTTGGTCGCATCCGAAAAAGACCGCGACAGCATCATGCGCTTTCGTGAATCCGATTCCATCACCGACATGCGTCTGTTGGTGATGTCGTTGGGCGTTTTGGCGCTGGTGATCGCGGGCTTTATCATTGGCGAGCACTATCACATTCCCCCCGGCACCACCGCCATGTTCGGCGCGGCGGTGCTGTTGTTGATCACCTCCGTCGGGTTGGAAAACGAAGAACAGACCGAAAGGCTGCACCAAGCCCTGCTGGAGGTCGAATGGGCGGCGCTGCTGTTTTTCATCGGCCTGTTCATCATCGTCGCAGGGGTCGAACACGCCGGACTTTTGAACATGCTCGGCGACGCCTTGGTCGATTTCACCGGCGGCGACGCGGCGATGACGGCGGTCTCGACCCTGTGGCTGTCGGCGGTGGTGTCCGCCGCGGTCGACAACATCCCGTTCGTCGCCACCATGATTCCGCTGGTGAAAAGTATGGGCGCCGCGGTCGGCGGCGCCGTGGCGCTGGAACCGGTGTGGTGGTCGCTGGCGCTGGGCGCATGCTTGGGCGGTAACGGATCATTGGTCGGCGCGGCGGCCAATGTCATGGTCTCAGGCATGGGCGAACGCGCGGGTCACCCCATCAGCTTCATGAAGTTCCTCAAAATCGGCCTGCCGCTGATGCTGCTGAGCATCGTTATCGCCAACGCGTATATCTATCTGAGGTATTTCTTCTAAGGCTTTTTCGGCCAATAACGCAGGGTGAGGAACAGGGCGGCGGCGCTGAGTGCGCCGACCAATCCCGCCCAAGGGCCGAGCCAGCTCCAAAATAAGCTTGCGACCAAGAGGCCGAACAGGGCGCACAGCATCAGTGCATCCGCCCTGTTGGCGTGTCGGTGTCGCCGTTGCGTTGCGGTTGGGCGCGGGTCGGGCCGGCTTGGTGATGGACGATTTTCCAGCTGTCATTTTCGCGGGTGAAGATGTTGGTCGCCGCCAGCGCGCCGTCACCGATCACTTCCAAACAGGTCACCCACGCCAGATCGCCGACCACGTGGGCTTTGGCGTCGTGACATACGAAATCCAGGGTCTGGCCGCTGGTGAGGATTTCGCGCCAACTGTCCAAAATAGCGTCGCGGCCTTCGATCACCGGGCCGCCGGGGTGCAGGCAGGTCACCGGCGTGGCGTGGGCCCAAATGTCGTTCATGGCCTCGACATCGCCGTCGGCGAAGGCGGTGTAATAGACGTCGTTGGCGAACAGGACTTCGGCTTGGGCTGCGGACAAGGCTTATACCTCCGACTTTGGCGAAAACCACGCGGCCGTTTAGGCGAGCATTTAGAAACTAAGCGCGCACGGCCATCTTGATCGGGCCCTCGGCGCGACCGTTGATGAACTGATCGACGTGTTCGTTGCCGGAATTGTCGATGTCGTCCACGGGGCCTTGCCAGATGATTTTGCCCTCATAGAGCATCGCGATGCGGTTGGCGATTTTGCGCGCCGACGCCATGTCGTGGGTGATCGACAGCGCCGTTGCGCCGACTTCGCGGGTCACCTTGACGATCAGATCGTTGATCACGTCGGCCATGATCGGGTCCAGGCCGGTGGTCGGCTCGTCAAAAAAGATCACTTCCGGATCGGATGCGATGGCGCGCGCCAAGCCGACACGCTTTTGCATGCCGCCGGACAGTTCCGAAGGCATCAGATCGGCGACGTCTGCGTTCATGCCGACCATGGCGAGCTTTTGGATGGCGATGTCGTGAGCCTCATGACGGGTGCAGCGCTTTTCCGCCAACAATCCAAACGACACATTTTCCCACACCGGCAGACTGTCGAACAGCGCCGCGCCTTGGAACAGCATGCCGAACTTGTGGTTGACCTCTTCGCGGTCCGCCGTGCCCATGCCGACAACCTCTTGCCCATCGACTTTGATCGAGCCGCGGTCCGGGGTCAAAAGACCCAAAATGGATTTCAGCATCACAGATTTGCCGGTGCCCGACCCGCCGATGATGACTACGCTTTCGCCGACGCCGACGTCGAGGTTGATGCCGTCCAACACCACCTTGCGGCCAAAGGCCTTGGCGACGTCACGCAACTGAATTTTTGGTTGTTCGCTCATGTCATCCGCCCCTTATTTCGCAAAGAACATTTCGGTGAGGATGTAATCGGAACACAAGATCAAAATACACGCCGACACCACCGCGTTGGTGGTCGCGCGGCCCACACCCTGGGCGCCGCCTTTGGAATTGTAGCCGTGATAACAGCCCATCAAGGTGACGATGAAGCCGAACACGGCGGCCTTGACCAGACCCGAATTGACGTCTTCGGCGGTCAAGAAGTCCCAGGTATTTTGCAGGTAGTTGGAGGGGTTGAAACCCAGCTTATAGACCGCCACCAGATAACCGCCGAATACGCCAATGATATCGGCGATGAGCACCAAGAACGGGAACGTGACGATGCCCGCGATCAGACGCGGCGCGACCAGATACTTCATCGGATTGGTCGATAAGGTGGTCAGCGCGTCGATCTGTTCGGTGACGCGCATGGTGCCGATTTCCGCGGCCAAGCTTGCGCCGATGCGCCCGGCCACCATCAAGCCCGCCAGCACCGGACCCAGTTCGCGGGTGATGGATAGAACCACCACGTTGGCGATGGCGCCTTCGGCGGAAAAACGCGAAAACCCAGTGTAACTTTGCAGCGCCAACACCATGCCGGCGAACACCGCGGTCAGGCCGACCACGGGCAGCGAGTAATAACCGATGTCGATGATCTGGCGCAAAATGATGCGCGGATAAAACGGCGGGCGCACGGCGTGGCTGACGCCCAACGCCATAAACGTGATCAAACGCCCGGTGGTCGCCAGGAATTTCAGAACAACGCGGCCGATGGTTTGCAGCGGATTCATGGTTTTTATGTCTCTTCGCCTACATACACGCGGTGAAACCGCGATCCCAGACTTGTCAAAATTTCATAACCGATCGTGCCGGCCCGTTCAGCCACATCATCCACCGGATTGTTGGGCCCGATCATGTCGACCAGCATGCCCACACGGCAGAGGTCTTCAGGGACGGTGGACACATCCAACGTGATGAGATCCATGGAAACTCTGCCCACCACGGGGGCCTTATGATTGCCGATATAGGCCAGCCCCGCATTGGATAAGTGGCGTGAATAACCGTCCGCATACCCCATAGAAACAGTAGCAATCCGCTCCAGCCCTAGGGCCGTATGGGTGGCACCGTAGCCCACGGTTTGTGGGGTGTCAATTGTCCGCACTTGGAGGATTTTTGCTTGTAAACGAACCACTTGGGCCATTGGGTTGGGCTGTCCGTGGGTCGGGTTAACGCCGTACAGCGCAACCCCCGGTCGGGTCACGTCGAAGTGAAATTCGGGACCTAAGAAGATCGCGGACGAATTGGCGAAGGAGGCGCGTGCTGGCGGCATATGGCTCAACACATCGCGGAATGCGGCCAATTGTTCCGTGTTGTTGGGGTGATCCGTAATTTCAGAGACGGTGAGATGGCTGAGGATCGTGTCGAGCTTGAGATGCGTCAGATGATCGGGGTTGTCGATGATTTTTTGTATTTCATCGCTGGGCAGGCCTAAGCGTGACATGCCGGTGTCTATGTGTAGATCGCAGGCCAGCGGCTCACCCACGCCGGTGCAGAACGCCCGCCACGCATCGACTTCGCCCAATGAGTTGAGCACCGGAATCAGGTCGTGGTGGGTGAAATCGCGTTCGGCGCCATCCATCAATCCGTTGAAGATGTGAACAGCGGGGCCAGCGCCTAAGGATTCGCGCAATTGGATGCCTTCGTCGATGGTGGCGACGAAAAAGGTTTTGCATCCGGCGTTGCGCAACGCCTGAGCCGCGCGCTCCGCGCCGATGCCGTAGCCGCCAGCTTTGACCACAGCGGCGGTTTCGACGTTGGCGCCGACTTGGGCGGCGCAGGCGCGCCAGTTGCTTTTGAGGGCATCCAGATCGATGCTCAAAATCGCACCCGCACGCCGGGCTTCTGGCGTGTTGAGAGCTGCGGTTGAGGCGGTCCCGCTCATGGCCCCTCGTAACTGGGATGATGTGGATCGAGATCGGAAAAGCGGGTGAACTCGCCGATGAACGACAGCCGCACGTCGCCGATCGGGCCGTGACGTTGCTTGCCGATGATCACGTCGCCGATGTTCTTGATCTTTTCGAGCTTTTCTTCCCACTCGGCCAGTTTGTCGAGGTTGTCGGGATCGGGGCGCCGGCGCTCGTGATAATATTCGGGGCGATAGATGAACATCACCACGTCGGCGTCTTGCTCGATCGAGCCTGATTCACGCAGATCCGACAGCTGCGGGCGGGGCGGATCGCGGCTTTCGACCGCACGCGACAGCTGCGATAGTGCGATCACCGGAACGTTGAGCTCCTTGGCCAAGGTCTTCAGGCCACGGGTGATCTCCGAAACTTCATTCACGCGACCGTCGGACTTGCCGGCGGGTGGCGAGATCAGCTGCAAATAATCGACCACGATCAGGCCCAGATTGTGCTGGCGTTTGAGACGCCGCGCGCGGGTGCGCAGCGCCGACACCGTCAGCGCGGGAGTGTCGTCGATGAACATCGGAATGCGGTGCAGTTCTTGGGACGCCACGACCAGGCGGGTGAATTCATCGTTGGCCAGCTCGCCTTTGCGCATTTTGTTGGATGAGATTTCGACCTGTTCGGACAAAATACGCGCGGCCAGCTGTTCGGATGACATTTCCAACGAGAAAAAGCCCACCACCGCGCCTTCTTCGCCGCCCGACTTATGGTACGAGTACGCGGCGTTGTAGGCGATGTTGGTGACCAGCGCGGTTTTACCCATGGACGGGCGACCGGCGAGGATCAACAAATCGGAATTGTGCAGCCCGCCGAGCATCTGATCGAGGTCGCGCATGCCGGTGGTCACGCCCGCCAGCGCGCCGTCGCGTTTGTGCGCGGCTTCGGCGACGTGAATGGCTTCGAGCACCGCGGTGCGGAAATCTTGAAAGCCGCCTTCGTGGTCGCCCTGGGTGGCGAGGTCGTAGAGCTGCTGTTCGGACTTTTCGATTTGCTGGGTAGCGGATTCCTGGACGCCCTGGTCATAGGCGTCGTTGACCATATCGGTGCCGAGCGCAATCAGCTCGCGCTTCATGTGCAAATCGTAAATGATTTTGCCGTATTCGCCGGCGTTGATGATGGTCACAGCGCTGGCGGCCAATTCGGCCAGATAGGTCGAACCGCCCATGGCGATCAACTCGTCGTTGCCTTCGAAAAAGCCCGACAAGGTCACCGGGTCGGCGATCTGGCCATTTTCCATCAGGCGCTGCATGGCGTCATAAATTTTGCCGTGTTCCGGCACCGCGAAATGATCGGCGTGGAGAAATTCCGACACTCGTTCATACGCGCGATTGTCGCTGAAGATCGCACCCAACAGCGCTTTTTCAGCTTCCAAGTTGTGCGGCAAGGTGCGGTATGCAGGCGCGACCTGGGAGGACGCGCCCTGGGATGCGGCGTCTTCATCAGGGTGAACAGGATCGAACCCGGCCATGTCGTGGCTGTCGTAATCGGGGCCATCGTGTTCAGGTGGAGGACCTGAATCCGGGATAGGGATGATGTTGTCTGTGCTCATGGGTCCAGAGAATACGTCAGTTCCTGGTTACTCCCAGGGTGTTAATAGCGGGGAAAAGTATAGCCCGATTCGCTTGTCACTTCGAAACGCAAAACGGCGCACCCCATACGCGAAGCGGCCTTTGGGCCGCGTGCGCCATAAAAAGACAAGTAGGGCGCGCGCTCACACGCAAACAAAACGGCGCGCCCCTGGGGGCGCGCCGTTTCATCGGATCGGATAAGAACTGCGGGCTTATTCAGCCGTTTCTTCTTCACCAGCGTCGTCGGCAGCTTCCTCGGCGGGCGCTTCTTCGCCAGCTTCGTCTGCTTCACCCGCTTCTTCAGCGTTTTCGTCGAAGACCGCTTCCATTTCGTAAGGCGTTTCGTCTTGGTCTTCGCCTGTCACGGCGCGGCCGGTTTCGGCTTGGGTTTCAGCTTCTTCCATGGTGCGCGCCACGTTGGCGGTCACGGTGGTGGAGACTTCCGGGTGCAGGTTCACGGTGAGGTCAAACAGGCCGAGCGTCTTGATCGGGTGCGCCAGATTGACTTGGCTGCGCGACACGGTGAAACCGGCGGCGCTGATGGAAGCGGCGATGTCACGGGCGTTGACCGAACCGTACAGGTGACCGGCTTCGCCAGCTTGACGGGTCAAGATGACCGACAGGCCTTCCATTTTCTTCGCGACGGCATCAGCTTCTTCGCGCAGTTTGAGGTTCTCGGCCTCCAACTGGGCGCGCTGGCCTTCAAAGCGTTTTTTATTGGCGTCGGTTGCGCGCAGAGCTTTCTCGCGCGGCAACAGGAAATTGCGTGCAAAGCCAGGTTTGACGTTAACAACGTCGCCCATTTGGCCGAGCTTTTCGATGCGTTCGAGCAGAATGACTTCCATGATATTCCTCCAGCTCCCTCTGGGAGCGGTCTAAACGTTAAGGTCTTAAGCGGGCGGATCCGTCGGATCCATACGGCTTTTCAAGCCAACCCACTGTTCTAAAATTCCAATTCCGGCGATCACCAGGACAAACCAGCCCGAAAAGATCATCACCAGATAAACCAGCCCCAACATCGCCCCGGGAAATGGGGTCAGGGTGGCCAGTTTATGCACCACAGCCAAGCCTAAGAAAAAGAACGGCACGGCCAAAACAATCGCAATGTTGCGGCCAAGATATTCAATTTCACCCGATGCGATCAACGCCAACAGCGCCGATCCCACCAAAGCCCAACTTAACCAGTCGGGAAGCGTTAGCTCCCGCAACCGTGGGGTGGGACGAATATTGCGCCCACCCTTAGCCAAAAGCCCTTGGGCAATGACCATGTTCACCACCAGACCCAAGGCCCACATGCCCGCCGCCATTCCGGCGAAGTAGGGCACCAAGGTCAACACCGCCTGTTGCAGGACCGTTTCGCCCTGCGGGGCGGCGAAGGCGGTGGACAATTCTGTCAACGCCTCGGTTACTGTTACTTCCAGCCCACCGCCCGTCAGCGCCGACAGGGCGATGATGTAGGCGCCGCCGACCGCCGCAATCACGGCGAGGATATAGCCCGCTGGCATCCACCCGGCGTCTCTGGGCGGCTCGCCGGGCTGACTGGCCCAATCCACGCCGCGACCAAGCATGCGGTCGGCAAACGTCGATTGGGTTTGCGGCCCTTCGGGTGTATGGGCTTGTTGATCTTCCGCGATCCGCCACACAACCCCATTGGGGCCGATCAGGCTGAGACGGACGATCACCCATACGGGTACGGCGTACAGCAATCCAAACACCAAACCCGAATACGGGCTGGCCAGCGCCACGATGGCGACGGCGGTCGCCGATGCAATCAAGGCCGCACGGGCCCCCAGTGATTGCCCCGCGTAAAACAGCGGCAGGGGATGCACCAAGGACAGATAGAAAACGGCGATGCTCGCACCTGACAAAGACGCCAACGCCAACGTGCCGCTTACGATCCCGGCTGCAATGGCAAGAAGCGTGTGGTTCATGCCGGTGTGCCTTATGCCGATTTGCTCTAGGCGCGCTGAACGCGCCTAGAGCGATAGTCGAAACCTTACTCGATCACGTCTTATTTGATCACGTAGGGCAACAGGCCGAGGTAACGGGCGCGCTTGATCGCGATCGCCAGTTCACGCTGTTTCTTCGCAGAAACGGCGGTGATGCGGGACGGGACGATTTTGCCACGCTCAGACACATAACGGCTCAGCAGTTTGGTGTCGCGGAAATCGATGACCGGGGCGTTCGCACCCTTGAACGGGCAGGATTTGCGGCCACGAAAGAAAGGACGACGCGCCATTATTCTTCTCCCTTGCTTTCGGTTGCCGCCGGGGCGGCAGGAGCAGCAGGTGCTGCGTCGGCATCGTCACGACGCGGACGGTCGTCACGACGCGGGCGATCATCACGGCCGCCACGGTCGTCACGGCGCGGACGCTCGTCACGGCTGGCTTTGGCGGTCAAAATGGCGCTCGGCTCGGGGTCGATGGCGTCGATGCGCACGCTCAAGCTGCGCAGAACGTCTTCGTTCAGGCCCAACTGACGTTCCAGCTCGGACAATGCCGGCGCCGGGGCGTCCATGGTCAACTGAACGTAGTGACCCTTGCGGTTTTTCTTGATTTTGTAAGCCATGGAGCGAAGGCCCCACTGCTCGGTCTTTTCGACCTTGCCACCGTTTTCGGTGACGACGCCGGTCATCTGTTCGGTCAAGGCTTCAACCTGTTGGGTCGAAAGGTCCTGACGAGCGATGATAACGCTCTCGTAAAAAGGCATATTGCCCTCCTCTCGGATTGTCTCAGCCCCACATGTTTTCGCCAATCAGCAGAGAAAACGGGGCATAGCTGAGGGACGTCCCCCAGCAAGGAGCTATGAAGCGGCGCAATATACAGGGTAATTGGGGGAATGCAAGGGGGGAGGGGGAGTTGTGAAACTGGCTGCCAACATATTGCAAAGGCAAAAATCAATTTGGGGTACGTAGTTTCGGAATGTGTTTCATTAAAAGTTGTTTCATCTGCTTTGCGTGCTCACCCAGGTTGTGTCCCTATGTTTATAGGTGCATATTTCCTGAATTGAAAATCATTGGGGGCGGTTGTGTCAGTTTTCGATATTTATTCAAGGCGTAAAAAGAAGTCTCAACAGACTGAGTCTGATGTGTACCAATATGAAAAAATTTCTAAAAAGGTACGGACGCAGATTCGCTATATATGGGACGATGCCATTGGCAATTATTATGTCAGGGGTTCTTATGACATGCATAGTGTCCCCAACAACAACGGCGGTTGGCACGTTATCAGAGACACACTGCTCCGTGAAAAGGGACTGGAAACGTTAGCTAACCAGCGAAATGCCAAAGAAGAATGTATCGCCTATCTTTATGAATGCACAGATATTGATGATCTGCTCGACATTGTCGAACTTACTTTCGTCTACATTCAAAACTCTTTAGGGCGCATTCCAGAATATCAGCGAGATCAGCTTACAATCACACAATCCCCAGACAGTGCAATTGATGAGCTAAATATACGGCTTCGCGAGGCTGGGATTGGCTATCAGTTTGAGAGCGGTGAAATTATACGTGTCGACAATCAAGCTCTTCATGCAGAAGTCGTGAAGCCTGCTCTTACATTGCTCAGTGATTCTCGGTTCGCAGGAGCACAGGAAGAATATTTAGCCGCTCACGCACACTATCGATCAAGGGAATATAAGGACGCAGTAACGGATGCTAACAATGCATTTGAGAGCGCAATGAAGACAATCTGTGAACTCAAGGGCTGGGAATACCCATCAGGTGCCTCAGCAAGTAATCTAATTGGCGTTATCAGTAAAAATGGGCTCCTGCCGGATTATCTCGACAAGTCTTTTCAGCAGCTTGCCGCAACCTTGAAGACTGGCCTTCCCCAGGTGCGCAACGAAGAAGGAGGGCATGGGCAAGGTAGCACACCAAAAGAAGCGCCAGAGTATATCGCTGCGTATGCGCTCCACCTTGCAGCAGCCAAAATAGTGCTGCTTGTTGAGGCTTTTAATGATTCAGAGTGAATATGTGGTGCTGAACTAGGGATGCAGCGTCAATTGGGCGTTGTAGCTAAATCCGCCCCGCCGCCGTAATCGCCCCAAACCCCTGCGGTTGCGCGATCAGGACGTAGCTGGGGTTTTCCGCGTCTCCCTTCGGCATCGGAAAGCTCAGCGTTTGCGCGGTTCCGCTCCAGGTTCCGAGCTGCTCCAGGGTTTCCACTGAATTCACGTAGGTGATGGTTTTGCCGCGGTTTTCGCCGGATTTGATGGCTTGGGTGTGGTCCGCGTGGGTGCGCATCAGCCATAGGGTTTGCAGACTGGGGCCGCCGCTCAAGGCAGGCAGGGTGGCGGTGAGGGTGTCGTTGCTGAGGGTGAGCTGAATCGGCTGCACGGTGGTTGAGGCGATGGCGCGGGTGGCCTCTGTGCGGTTGGAGCCGACGAACTCGATCTGGCCGTTGACCACCATTTGCGGGGTGTAGACTTGCTTTGATCCCATTTGGCGGGCGTAGGCGCGTTGGCGGTCGGTGCAGAATTTACGGCTCAGCGTGTCGCGCCAGTTCAAGTGATCCCAATAGGTGACGTGACAGCCCAGCGCGATGACGTTGTCGTGTTTGGCCAGCTCGCCCAGCAACGCGTCGGCGGGCGGGCACGACGAGCAGCTTTGCGAGGTGAACAATTCCACCACCACCGGCCCGTCGGCTTTGGCTTGGCTGATGACCTGCACGGGCGCTTTTTCGCCCATCATCGAAAGCCCGACGATGGCGATTAAAAACGGTAAAAACAGAAGTTTGTGTTTCATGAAATCCAATTCGGTCCGATCCTTTGTTTGGTTACACAAACTTGACTCTGGCTTGACTCTTTTGGCGGCTCGTGTAGGAACAGCGCAACTCATTACATTCTATATATAGGGGTCGGGATATGACACGCGCATTGGTTTTTCCGGGGCAAGGTTCGCAATCTGTGGGCATGGGTAAAGAGCTGTATGACGCTTTTCCCGCCGCCAAGGCCGTTTTCGACGAAGTGGACGACGCACTTGGGGAAAAACTCTCCGACATTATCTTTAACGGCCCTGAAGACCAACTGACCCTGACCGCCAACACCCAGCCCGCGCTGATGGCCGTGTCCCTGGCCGCGTTTGCGGTGCTCACGGATCGTGGCTTCGATCTCGCGTCTCAGGCCGCTTATGTGGCCGGGCATTCGCTGGGAGAATATTCGGCGCTGGCGGCGGCGGGCGCGTTCAGTGTCGGCGATGCGGCCAAGCTGCTGCGCGTGCGCGGTTCCGCCATGCAAGCCGCCGTGCCGGTGGGTGAGGGCGCGATGGCCGCGCTGTTGGGCTTGGATTGGGATGCGGCGGTGGCGGTTGCCGCCGAAGCGGCTCAAGGCGATGAAGTCTGTTCCGCCGCCAATGACAACGTCGATGGCCAAGTGGTGATTTCCGGCGCCAAAGCCGCCGTTGAGCGCGCTGCGGAACTGGCGAAAGAACGCGGCGCCAAGCGCGCGATCATGTTGCCGGTTTCCGCCCCGTTCCATTGCGCGTTGATGCAGCCCGCCGCCGACGCCATGGCTGAGGCTTTGGCCGCTGCGACCATGAACGCCCCGGTGGTGCCCGTGATCGCCAACGTCACCGCCGCGCCGACCACCGATCCGGACGAAATCCGCGATTTGTTGGTGCGCCAAGTCACCGGCACCGTGCGTTGGCGCGAAAGCGTGTTGAGGATGGTTGATTTGGGCGTCGATCAGATGGTCGAAGTCGGCGCGGGCAAGGTGCTTTCGGGCTTGGTGCGGCGCAATCCGGCCATCGAAGGTTCCAACATTGCCGGTCCCGACGACATTGAGGCTTTCCTCGCCGCGCTGTAATCGGCACAATCTTAGACAAGAATTAGATTCGGATCTGTTGGGGAACCTCTAAATGTTTGATTTAAGCGGCAAAAAGGCCCTGGTCACCGGCGCGTCCGGCGGCATCGGCGGCGCGATTGCGAAGGCTTTGCACAGTTTGGGCGCGGATGTGGCCTTGTCGGGCACCCGCGAAGACGCCTTGAAAGCATTGGCGGACGAACTGGGCGAACGCGCCCACGTGACGCCCGCACGCTTGGGCGAAGAGGGCGCGGCCGCGCAATTGGTTGCCGACGCCACCGCCGCGATGGGCGGGGTGGACATCTTGGTCAACAACGCTGGCCTCACCCGCGACACCTTGGCGATGCGCATGAAGGACGAAGACTGGGACCAGGTGCTCAACGTCAATCTCAAATCCGCGTTTCAGTTGTCGCGCGCGTGCTTGAAGGGCATGATGAAGGCGCGTTTTGGACGCATCATCTCCATCACCTCGATCGTCGGCGTGACCGGAAATGTGGGCCAGGCCAACTACGCTGCGTCCAAGGCGGGGCTGATCGGCATGTCGAAATCGTTGGCCCAAGAAGTCGCCACTCGCGGCATCACCGTCAATTGCGTCGCGCCCGGCTTTATCGCGACGCCGATGACCGAAGCGCTCAACGAACAGCAACAAGCGGCGATCCTCGGCAATATCCCGGCAGGGGCCATGGGCGCGCCCGAAGATATCGCTGCGGCGGTGGTTTATTTGGCCAGTGTTGAGGCCAACTACGTCACCGGGCAAACTCTGCATGTCAACGGCGGCATGGCGATGATATGATCGGCCAATACGAGGATACGTAAAGCCGCGAAAACTTTGGCTTTTCGGATGCTGGTCATGGCAGGTAAAGTGTGTTAGGAAACGGTGCTTTCTTCCTGAGGAAGCCTGAGTTTTGTTACCGTGCCGCACGGGAAGCTACGTTAAGGGAATGACCTCTTGGGTAGATTGTGGGGCAAGGTTTCTTTATTAATTACAACGTTTTAGTTCGAGGAATTCAGACATGAGTGATGTCGCAGACCGCGTTAAGAAAATCGTCATCGAACACCTTGGCGTGGACGACTCCAAGGTTGCCGAAACTGCTAGCTTCATCGACGACCTTGGCGCCGACAGCTTGGACACCGTTGAGCTTGTAATGGCTTTTGAAGAAGAGTTCGGTTGTGAAATTCCGGATGATGCCGCCGAAAAAATCCTTACCATCAAGGATGCTATCGATTACATCACCGCGAACTCTTAAGGTTCGTCTGTGGTTGATGGGCGGGGGATTGCTGAACCCTTTGGGCTGCAGTCCTCCGCCTTTCCCACATATGGGCGAAGCTTGGATACTGTTGCGTCTCGCACAAGTTTGACACGCCAATTTGACATGAGGTCAGCATGCGTCGAGTAGTTGTCACGGGTATGGGTATGGTTTCGCCGTTGGCAGACGGCGTCGAAGCCAGTTGGACGAAGCTGATCAATGCGGAATCCGGCCTGAACGCCATTGAAAGTTTCGATGTTTCGGATCTTCCCGCAAAGATCGCCGGGCAGGTTCCTTTGGGCGACGGCCCCGGTCAATTCAACGCCGATACGTATATCACGCCTAAAGAACGTCGCCGGGTAGATGATTTTATCGTTTACGGCATGGCGGCCGCCCAGCAAGCTGTTGAAGACAGTGGCTGGACCCCCGAAGAACATGAAGCACAATGCCGCACGGGCGTGTTGATCGGGTCGGGTATCGGCGGTCTTCCGGTGTTGTCGAGCGGCGCGATCACTGTGGATTGCGAAAGCGGCGGCGGCGTGCGTCGTCTCAGCCCGTTTTTCATCCCCGCCAGCTTGATCAATTTGATTTCCGGCCAAGTGTCGATCAAATACGGCTTTAAAGGCCCCAACCACGCTGTTGTGACGGCCTGTTCCACCGGGGCGCACGCCATTGGCGACGCCGCGCGCTTGATCATGTGGGACGACGCCGATGTGATGGTCGCCGGCGGCGCAGAAGCCGCTTGTTGCCGCGTCGGCATGGCCGGGTTCTCACAAGCGAAAGCCTTATGCACCACCTACAACGACAACCCGACCGCAGGCTCGCGCCCGTGGGATCGCGACCGTGACGGTTTTGTCATGGGCGAAGGCGCTGGCGTGGTGGTTTTGGAAGAACTTGAACACGCCAAAGCGCGCGGCGCGAAAATTTACGCTGAAGTGGTTGGTTACGGTTTGACCGGCGACGCCTATCACATCACCGCACCATCACCCGAAGGCGACGGCGCTTATCGCTGCATGAAGGCGGCGATGAAGCGTGCGGGGCTCAATCCCGAAGACATCGATTACGTCAACGCCCACGGGACATCGACCATGGCCGACGTGATCGAATTGGGCGCTGTAAAACGTGCGTTCGGCAATGCGGTGAACGATCTGTCCATGTCGTCGACCAAGTCGGCGATCGGCCACTTGTTGGGCGCTGCGGGCGCGGTTGAGGCTATTTTCTCAATCCTCGCCGTTCAAAACGGCGTGGTTCCGCCAACGCTCAATCTCGACAATCCCGATGAAGGCTGCGACATCGATCTGGTGCCGCATCAGGCGAAGGAGCGTAAAGTGCGCGCCGCGCTGAGCAATTCGTTCGGCTTCGGTGGCACCAATGCGTCGCTGATCGTCAAATCGTTCGACTGATCGTGAGTTAGGAGGGCGGCTGCATGAAACGCGCCCTATTGGCTCTGATTTTGATCGCCCTCGCTGGCCTTGGCGCCAGCGGGGGCGGTTTTTTCTATGTCAAAGCCAAAGCCCTGGCGCCGGGCCTGAACGAACAACCGGTGCGCATCGTGATTGAGCCGGGGTTGGGCGTCAGCGCCATCGCCGCGCGGCTTAAATCAGCGGGCGTGACCCATCAACCTTTGGTGTTTCGGATTTGGGCGCGCTTGACGGAAGCACACACCAAACTGCGCGCCGGGGAATATGACCTGCCCGCACGCGCCAGCACGGTCCAAGTGCTCGATATCCTCAAAAGCGGCAAGACGGTGGTGCGTAAGCTGACCTTGGCTGAGGGGCTTTCGCTGACCGAAGCCTTGATGGTGGTTCAAGACGCCGAAGGCTTGCAAGGCGACATCACCGCCATTCCCGACGAAGGCTGGTTGCTGCCGGAAACCTATCACTATTCATGGGGCGGAACGCGCAACGACTTGATCGCGCGGATGGCTGACGATATGGGGGCGGTGCTGGGCGAATTTTGGACGCAGCGATCGGATGACTTTATCCTCACATCCGCCAAACAGGTCTTGATCTTGGCGTCGATTGTGGAAAAAGAAACTGCCGTCGCGGCGGAACGTCCTTTGATCGCGGCGGTGTTTCTCAACCGCCTGAAAAAAGGCATGCGTCTGCAATCGGATCCGACCGTGGTCTACGCCTTGACCGACGGGGCGGGGGCCTTGGGGCGGACTTTGACGCGGGCCGATTTGAAAATCGACAGTCCCTTCAACACCTATCGGGTCCGTGGACTGCCGCCCACGCCCATCGCCAATCCGGGCCGCGATGCGATCCGTGCGGTGATCCATCCCGCCCAAACCGATGCTCTTTATTTTGTCGCCGACGGCAGCGGCGGGCACGTTTTCGCGAATACATTGAAGGCGCACAACAAAAACGTTCGGCGCTGGCGCAAAATCAAGCGTGAGCGCGCCCAAGATTAATCACACGGGAATTTTTCGATCAACGCCGCCAAAACCACGTCGCCCAGGCTGTAATCCAAGTCTTCGGGGTGATCGTCCATATACGCCCGAACGGCGATCACCACGGCGCCACGGGTGGTGGTGGCGGAGGTGCAGATCAGATGGCTCATGTCATCAAAGCCCTGATAGGTCATCACGACGTCGTGCGCGGCGGTGATGGAACCGACGCACAAGCCCCAATGCACGTCATCCATGTCCATATTGTCGCACCAGCCTTTTAGGTCGCGAGCCCCGGAAAAGGCTTCGGTGGCGAGCACGGTCTGGGGGGTGAAATTTATGACCGCGAAGAGAAAAAGCGCGGTTGCCGCGCGGAGGGTCCAGGTCATTGCGCCACCTCCCATTTCAGTCAGGGAAAATCTCATCCCCCAGTATAACACGTCTTAGTTTTTTTTAGGCGCGCGCGACAAAATCCACACCCGCCAGCACGGCGGCAGCACACTGATTAGCCACGTCACGGCAGCCAGACGTTTGGGGAAAAAGAGGCTGATGCGCCCTTTTCGTAAGCCTTTGCGAATGCGCCGTGCGGCTTTGGGCCCATCCATGAACAACGGCATGGGAAAGTCATTTTTTGCGGTGATGCGACTTTCGACAAAGCCCGGACAAATGGCGGTGACGACGATGCCGTCTGGCCGCAGCGCGCCGTTGAGGGCTTCCGCATAGGCTTTGACCGCGACCTTAGAGGTTGAGTACGCCGGCGCTCCGGGCAGCGGCGTGACCCCGGCGATGGAACTGACCATCGCGATGTGGCCGCACTTGCGGGTTTTCATCGCCTCAATCGCGGGCCAGATGGTGTTGAGCACGCCGGTGAAGTTGACGTCGAAGATGGCGCGGGCTTGGGCTTCGGTCTCACCGTCACCGCCGCTGCCGCCTGATATCCCCGCGTTGGCGACCACCAAATCAAGCGGATGGGATCGGTCCACGTCGCCGATCAGCGCCGCCATGGCGGCCCGATCCGTAACGTCCAAGGCCACGGCGCGCACGGTTGCGCCTTTGTTCGCGCAGCGCCCGCCGACATCGTCGATGCGCGTTGGGTCGCGTCCGGTGAGCGTCAGGTGCACGCCAGGGGCGGCGTATTCTAGGGCCAGCGCTTCGCCAATACCGCTGCTGGCGCCGGTGATCAATATGGATTTGGGGTCTTTCATGAAGGCAGAGTGCCCCACCTTCGGTCCCGATGTAAATGGCAAGTCTTGCCTCATCTTGTTGCCCCCATCTTGTTGCAAGACAGGGTGGAGGGTATAAGAGAAGACAACCTTTCAAAGGGGATTCTTGTGAGCGTTTCATCCATGACCGGCTTCGCCCGCGCTGAGGGGGCCACCGACACCTGTACATGGGGGTGGGAAGCCAAGAGCGTCAACGGCAAGGGCCTTGACGTGCGCTTGCGCTATCCGCGTGGTTTCGACTTCATCGACGCCCCGGCGCGCGACCGCGTCACCAAACGGTTTAAACGCGGCAATGTGTCGCTGAATTTGGATATCAACTGGACCCAGGCGCGCGCCAGCGTGGCCGTAAACGAAGACGTGCTGGCGGAAATTCTCAGCGCGATTCCCAAAATACAAGACGCCGTGCCCGGCGTGCGGCCACCATCCGTGGATGGCATCTTGGCGCTGCGCGGCGTGTTGGAGCAATCCGACGATGAAGCCGGCGACGCGCAAAACCGCGCCTTGGAAGCGGCGCTGATGGAAGGACTGGATCAGCTGCTCGACCAACTGGCCGAGGTCCGCGATGACGAAGGCGAACGCATGGGCGGGGTGCTGCACGACCAACTGGCGGTGATCGAAAACCTCAGCGAAGAAGCCGGCGAGTTGGCGGCGATGCAGCCGGACGCCATCCGCAAGCGCTTGGCCGATCAGGTTTTGATGTTGGTTCAAGACGTTGCCGCGATCGATCCCGACCGCCTCGCCCAAGAAGCCGCCATCGTGATGACCAAAGCCGATGTGCGCGAAGAACTTGATCGTCTGAGCGCGCACATCGAAGCGGCGCGCGACCTGTTGACCCAGGACGGCCCAGTGGGGCGGCGGCTGGATTTCTTGTGTCAGGAATTCAACCGTGAGGCCAACACGCTGTGTTCCAAATCGTCCGACACCGATCTGACCCGCGTGGGCTTGGATCTCAAAGCCGTCATCGAACAATTTCGCGAACAGGTGCAAAACATTGAATGATCCGCACAACATCAAACGCCGTGGTCTGATGCTGGTTCTGTCATCCCCCTCCGGCGCCGGCAAAAGCACGATATCGCGCGAACTTCTTAGTCGCGAGCCGGAACTGACCATGTCGGTGTCCGCCACCACCCGTCCACCGCGCCCTGGTGAAGTGGACGGCAAAGATTACTTCTTCATCACCAAAGACACCTTCCACGAGATGGTCGCCAAGGATGAGTTTTTGGAACACGCCACCGTGTTCGACAATTCCTACGGCACCCCGCGCCCCCCGGTGGAAGAGGCGCTTTCAAGCGGTAAAGACGTGTTGTTCGACGTTGATTGGCAAGGCACCCAACAGCTACATGGCCGCGCCCGTCATGACCTGGTGCGCATCTTCATCTTGCCGCCGTCTAAAGACGAGCTGGAAAATCGTCTGCGCACCCGCGCCCAAGACCCCGAGGACGTGATCCAAAAGCGCATGGCCAAAGCCGCCGACGAGATGAAGCATTACGACGAATACGACTACATCGTCGTCAACATCGACGTGGAAGACAGCGTGCGCGAAGTGCAAGCCATCCTCACCGCCGAACGCCTCAAAAAAGACCGCCGCGAAGGACTGTACGATTTTGTAAGAGTGTTGTGCGGAACCGAGTAAGGGAGCTTATGCGCCGCGAGCGCTCTCGACCATATATTGAAGATTGTTTGCCATATGGAGGCTCTTCATATTGCACACCCCCTGTGTTGGTCCATTCGCGCTATAATCAACATCAGACCCTGTTTGTATTGATGGGAGAATGATCATGACGCGCACAGGCATCGAATGGTCCGATGACTTCCTGATCGGTATTGATGAACTTGATTACGAACACCGCTCACTGATCGGCGACATCAATCGCCTTCATCAGGAAATGATTGACCACGTCAGCGAGGAAGAGATCAAAGCCACTCTGGGACAAATCCATGCTCGCATGCAAGCTCACTTTGCCCTTGAGGAGCATTTCATGCTTGATCACGACCACCCGCTCTATGATGAACACAAAGCGGAGCATGATGAACTTCTGGACGACTATACCGAATTCATGTCTCATTTTGCCAGCAAGGGCGGCGTCTCCGACAGTGAACAGGCCGAGCAACTCCTCAGCGATTGGATCGTTGATCACATTATCAACAGCGACAAAAAAATCAGCAACATGATGGCGTAAAAGTGAAAACACCGCCCGGTTGGCGCCACGGCCAAGAAAAAGCCGCCAGTCTGGGGCAGACTGACGGCTTGATGGTCAGGAGTTGGCGGCCTGACCTTTTTTTAATACACGTCCTCGCGCGTATTAAAGACGTTGAACTTCCCGGTTGGGGTGATCAGTCGTTTGTCTTTGATGACTTTTTTCACCTTCCGGGTTTTGTCGTCAAGGACCACGATTGCGGATTCTTGATCCTTGCCGTTCCACACCGAGAACCATACTTCCGTTCCGGCTTTGTTGTATTCGCCCTGCACCACACGGCGCGCACCCTCCTTGAGGCCGGCGAGTTTGGCGATGGGGATGACCTCATATGGCGCATCCGGTTTGGTCATGTCGAACACCGCTATGGAAGACGAGACCTCTTCGTCGGGATTGAGCGGGCTGTCCACCCATAGATTGGTCGAATTGGGGTGGGTTTTGACGAACAGCGAACCGCCGCCCTGGGCTTCTAGGCTTTGCACCACTTTCCAGGCTTGATCAGGATGGCCTTCGGGGTCGGTGCCGATCAGCGCCACGGTTTCATCGCCGAGATGGCTGGTCGCCCAAACGGGACCATATTTCGGGTGCTTGAGATTGGCCCCACGCCCCGGGTGCGGGGTCACGCCGACGCCGTCGGCTTCGCGGATCAGCTTGACCAGTTTACCCTCTTTGGTGTCGACAACCGCGATGGTGTTGCTGGCGTTGGCGGCGACCATGAAATAGCGACCGGTGGAATCCAAACCGCCGTCGTGGAGGAACAGCTCGGCTTCGATGGTGGTCGTTTTGAGGTTTTTGATGTCTTCGTAATTGACCAGCAAGATGTTGCCGGTTTCCTTGACGTTGACAATGAACTCAGGGCGGTAGTGCGAACTGACAATCGCCGCGACCCGCGGTTCGGGGTGGTATTCCTGCTTGCCCACGGTCATGCCGCGGGTGGAAACGACCTTCAGTGGTTTCAACGTGTTGCCGTCCATGATGGTGAACTGGGGCGGCCAGTAAGCGCCGGCGATGGTGTACTTGTCCTCATAGCCCTTCATTTTGGAGGACTCGACCGAACGTGCTTCCATACCGACTTTAATCGACGCGACCGTTGCGGGGACTTTCATCCACAGATCGATCATGTTGATCTTGGCGTCGCGTCCGATCACGAACAGATAACGACCGCTGGCCGAAATGCGGGTGATGTGCACGGCATAGCCGGTGTTGATGATGGTTTTGATTTCATAGGTCTTGCCGTCGATCAGCGCGATCTGACCGGCGTCGCGCAACGTCACCGAAAATAGATTGTCGATGTCCCAATCGTTCATCTTTTTGGTCGGGCGTTTTTCGGGTGGGATGTTGAGATCCCAGCTGGCCATGATTTCGGGCAGACCAAATTCCGGCGGCGTTTGCGGCTCGTTGAGCAGGTAGCGCGCCATCAAATCAATTTCAGCCTCGCTCAATTCACCGGACGTTCCCCAATTGGGCATGCCGGCGGGTGAACCATACGTGATGAACGCGACCAACGTGTCATAGCCGCGTTCCTTGGTGATGTCGGTCGTCAGCGGTTTGCCTGTTGCGCCTTTGCGCAACACGCCGTGACAACCGGCGCAGCGCTGAAAGAAGATCTGATTGGCTTTTGCTTGCTCATCTGCGGTGAGCGTGAGATTTGGCTCTGCACTATAGGATGTGAAGGATAGACTGAGCACGGCGCCAAAGGCGACTATGCCGGTTACCCATCGGCGCGCCATGCCGATTGTCTGTGAGCTTTTCATTTAAATACCCCCCAATAAAGGTTAGTCGTTACACAAAAACAATAGAAGTAAAGCAGCCCACATTTTGGAGTGTATTCATGATTGTTGTGGTGATTCATTGACATATGTCAAATTAGTATATTAGTAATATAGAAATATACATGTATATGTTTTCATTACCCAACAACAGTGGGTGCATTCCTTAAATGTATTTGTTGTCGGGGAGCGTTTAGGGTTTAGCCGGGGGCTTTGGGTTTGGCGTGCTCATCGCATCACTGACCAACGCGCTGCAGGTTACGCTGACGGTTGGTTCCGTGGTGGTTGAGAGTTTCACCGTGAAGTGGGTGATCGGGCCAATGCGATCACCTAATCTTTGCATCTCTTGCATGGAGCCCATGGGTTCGTGGGCAAACTGACCGCCGATGCGATTGCGGATGCGTTCATTGACGGAAAGTGGCGATGAATAGTCCGTCAAGCCAATGCGAAACATTTTGAGGATCGCGTCCTTGCGGATGGCGATGCATTGTTGACGCAACGCGTCGAGAGTGCTGGCGTCTTTTGTTTTGATGCTAAAAATAATTTCGATCTGTCCAACGGTCGGCTTGTAGTTGACGCCGGAGGCCGCCTCCAGTTCCGGTGAGGTCGTCAGTCTAGCTGCGGTATCCAAGGCCATGCGCCGCAGACTTTTCATGCCGGCGTCATATAGTGTCATCGGTTCTTTCTGCAGATAGGAAAAGACGCTTTTGATATCCTCTTGGGCCACAGTTGTTGCGGGGAAAAGGGCCGTCGCCAAAAGTCCCAGCGTAAGCGGCATATGTTTTGACAACATTGTAGGTCTCCCCCTCAATCTGTGTTTGGTCCGTCCATTCGGTGATTAGATAACTATACCAGAAACGGCGAAATCAAACTGAACGCAATCGCCCACATTACTATGGCGATGGTGGCGTCGAGTATCTTCCACGTGATCGGAGTGCGAAACAGCGGCGCGAGTTTGGTGGCGGCGAAGGCCAGCGCATAGAACCAGACCAACGATGCGATCACCGCACCACCCAGAAACCACCTGCGGTCGGGCCACGGGTGTTGACCCGAAATGCCGCCGAGCAGCACCACGGTGTCGAGATACACATGCGGATTGAGCAAGCTGAAGGCGAGTGTGGTCATCAGCGCGACGTTGAGGCTGATGCGTTTCGGCGTTGCGCCATTTTCAGTATTGAGGACTTCGCCCACCCACGCGCGGCGAAACGCCAGCACGCCGTAGGCCAACAAAAACACTGCGCCGAACATCGCCGCGCCGGTGTCGAGGGCTGGTGTGCTGGCGACCAGTTCGCCGACCCCAAGTCCGCCCAGCGTGATCAGTGCGGCGTCGATGACAAAGCACAGCGTGGCGATGGCGAAGTGGTGTTCGTGCTTTAAACCTTGGCGCAGCACGAAAGCGTTTTGCGAACCGATGGCGATGATCAACCCGGCGCCAAGGCCTAGGCCTTGGATGAAGAGCATGCTGCTCATTGCGCTTCCAGCAACCGCGCTAACGCGGCGAAATCTTCGGGGCTAAGCTCTTCGGCGCGGGCGGTTTCTTTGATGCCAACGTCTTGAGGGCTTAGGTTTAAAGATTTTAGACTTTGGCGCAGCATCTTGCGGCGTTGGCCGAACGCCGTTGCGGTGACTTTTTCCATGGCGTCCCAGCTGGCCGGGGCCAGGGGCTCAGGGCGTGGGGTCAGCGTCACCACGGTGGATTGGATTTTCGGCGGCGGGGTGAACGCGCGCGCATCGATGTTGAATTCGGGGCGTACTTCGCATAGCCATTGGCACATGATCGACAACCGCCCATACGCCTTGGTGCGCGGCTTGGCGGTGATGCGATCGGCGACCTCTTTTTGAAACATCAACGTAAAGCCGGTGAAGGCCACAGAGTTCTTGCGGGTACTCTTCAGCCAACCGATCAACAATGGCGTGGCGATGTTGTAGGGCAGGTTGGACATGATGCGCTTAGGCGCGGGGGCCAGGGCTTCATAGTCTTGCTCAAGCGCATCTCCGGCGATGATTATAAAACGATCGGGATAGGCAGGCGCGAGATAAGCGTTGAGCGCATCAATGCAACGATCATCACGCTCGACGGCGACCAGCTTCTTCGCCCCGGCGGCCAAAATCGCGCGGGTTAACCCGCCTGGACCCGGCCCGATTTCGATTACGGTGGTGTTGCTGAGATCGCCAGCGGTGCGTGCGATGCGCGATGTCAGGTTCAAATCCAACAGGAAGTTTTGGCCCAACTGCTTTTTCGCCGCCAAGTCGTGTTCGGCGATGATGTCACGCAGCGGCGGCAGGTTGTCAATGTGCTCGCCAGCCATGACTTAAGCCTCAAATCCGGCGCGGGCATCGGCCATACGGTCCGCCATGCGTAGCGCCGCCATCAGACTTTCTTCTGACGCCTTGCCGGTGCCGGCAATGTTGAACGCGGTGCCGTGATCGGGCGAGGTGCGCACGAACGGCAGACCCAATGTGATGTTGACGCCGTTGAAGTCCAGCGTCTTGACCGGGATCAGGCCTTGGTCGTGATACATGCACAGCGCGGCGTCATAGGTCGGCAGGGCGTGGGCGGTGAACATGGTGTCGGGCGGCATCGGGCCGACGGCGTTGACGCCTTCAGCCTTGAGGCGTTCGATGGCCGGGGCGATGATTTCGATTTCTTCACGGCCCATGGCGCCGCCTTCGCCGGCGTGCGGATTGAGCCCGGCGACGGCGATGATCGGGTGGGCGATGGCGAAGTCGCGTTTCAGCGCCGCATGGGTGATGCGGGCGACTTCGATGATGGTCTCAGCGTTGAGCTGCTCGACCGCGTCACGCACAGACACATGCACGGTGGCCAGAACCACGCGCAGCTTGTCGCACGCCAGCATCATCACTGGCTTGACGTCGTCACCCGCCACACTTGAGGCAAGGTGGGCGAGAAATTCGGTGTGGCCGGGGAATTTGAAACCGGCCTGATACAGCACGTCTTTGGAGATGGGGTTGGTGACCACCGCGCCGGCGCGCGCCGATGTGGTGAGTGCAACGGCGCGTTCGATGGCGTTGATCACGGCCTTGGCGTTTTGCGGGTCCGGCGCGCCTGCGATCGGGGGCGTGGCCAGCGGTTCGCTGAGCACCGGCAAGGCTTCGTGAAAACAATCCTGTGCGTCAAGCGGGTCGGAAACGATCCGCACCGGTACGTCCAGGTGCAAATGCTTAGCAAGTTTGATCAAGCGTCCCGGATCGTCAATGGCGAAGAAAACCGGCAAGTCTTCATCGCGCCGCAGCCATGCCTTGAGCGTGATGTCGCCGCCCACGCCAGCGGGCTCGCCCATGGTCAGCGCTAGGGGCAGCGGATCGTCTTTTTGTGAGTTTGAGGTCGCGTTCATATGCGCGTATCGACAAATGCGTCACGGCGGAGATCGCGCAGTTTGCGCTGTGAGGCGACGCTGAGGCGGTTCTGAACCAATTTATTGCGAATATCGTCACGTACTTTTTCCATATTCACGGATTCATCTGTGCGTTCACATATCATCAACACCGCCAAACCGCCGCCGGTGGGGATGGGGGCGCTGGGCTGGCCGACTTTGAGATCACCCAGCACCTGTTGCATCGCATCGGGCAACGAGGTGAGCTTCATTTCGCCCAACGATCCAGACATTAAGGACCCCGATTGCGCCCCGGCGGCTTCAAGTTCAGCGCAACTTTTCATGTTGCGGGTTGCGGCGACGAGTTGGTTGCTCAAATTCTGTAAGGCTGCAGCGCTACCGCCCTTGGGCGCAGGGACGTGAAATTGAGACAATTTCACCATAGCATCCCCACCGCCAAGGCCGGGACTGGTGCGGATTTTACGCAAAAACATAATGTAATAGCCGCCCAACGTGCGCACCGGGGGGCTCGCCGTGCCGGCACGCATTTTGGTGATAACACGTTGCAATGCAGGGTCTAAGTTGGCGTATTGAACCCAACCCATATCACCATCAAGTGCGGCGGATGGCGCGCGCGAGAAGTTTCTCGCCAGTCCCGAAAATGGTGCGCCTTGTTTCATTTGCACCAACAAGCGCTCCGCCACGGTGCGCACTTCGGCCTCTTGAGCCGGAGATTCCACCGGAAGGAAAATTTCCGCTAACAAATATTCCGGCTTGCCCGCGTTGGTTTGAATGCGGTTGATTTCATCTTTGATTTCTTCTGCGCCAACCAGGATTTTTTTGGCGAGGCGGCTTTGAACGTAGTAGCTCCACGCCAGTTCCGTTTCCACGCGGGTGGCCAGCGTTGATATTGGCACGCCTATGCTTCGCAGATGTTCGGTCAATTGATCGACGGTCATTTTGTTCTTATCGGCAATGTCTTTGAGAGCCTGCTCAATGTTGCCTTGCGTCACCTTTACGCCACTCTCGCGCGTTTCTTGTAGTTTTAGCTTTTCATCGACCAAACCGCGCAGCACTTGGGGCGCGATTTTCATGCGATTTTCTGCTGTATTTTCAAGTTGAGCCGATTCCATCACCATAGAGATCCGCGCGTTCAAATCCAGCATCGAAATGACATCGTCGTTAACCACGGCGGCGATGCCCAGACCGCCCTGGGTTTGGGCTTTGGCATACATGGGAAGCAGGCTCGCAAGCGCCAAACAAACCAGGCCATACATGCACAACCTCGCGCAGGCAAAGGTGCGCGCAAAGACAAAGGGGCGAGAGACAGCCGTACTGTGCCGTGGTGTGTGTGCGGTGGTGCGTTGCATGGTCCGTAGCGTTCTCTTTTGTTATGCCCGCATCATACAGTCGGTAATGCGCCGACTGCAAATGGCGGACGTCTTGTGGGGCGTCGTCAGTTACTTGCGGTGACGTCCGATCTCACCTCGCCCAGCGTCTTGAACACTATGCGAAACATTACGGCATCGGTGGGGCGGACTTCGCGATCAAGATAGAACGTGCGCCCCAATGTGGTGTCAAAGGTTAGGCATTCGTCTTCGTATACCAAGCTTAGCGCCATGGAGCGTTGCCCGCCGTTGTCGGACATGTCGCGCACGCCGTTAAACTTGGTGCGCCAAAATTCCGTGATCTCGCTGCCTAACGTAAAACTGAGCTCTTTGCGGCCATCGAATTCGCTGCCTTGCTGTTTGTCGAAGAAGACGTAGTCGGCGCTGTAATCAATGATCGAATATTTACCATTCAAACCGATTTCGTTGCGCTTGAAATCGAAGCTATCTTTGCCAATACGAGTCCGATAAAGAAGGTTTAGGTACTCGCCCGGCGACACTTTCAATCGACCGACATAATCGGAGAAATTGTCTTCGAGGCCAGAACCGACTTGGAAGGTGCTGTCGTCTGTCAAACGGTAGCTTTGCCCCACCAACACAGAGGTGCTGCCGCCACCATCGCCAACCACGCCCCATTTCAGCCCGTAGTTGGCGCGCGGGCCGCTTTCGACACGATCATATCCGGTGAAGCGGTTGGCGCTGAACAGGTTGGTGTCGTTAAAGTCGAAATCCTGACTGTCTTCGTTGGCCATTTTGTAAGAGTTGCCGCCGTAGGGGCTGACAATGACTTGTGCGATGGGTTCGATCGTTTCGGTGACGTTTGCGGTGCGCCGGGCGAACGGCCAGCTCCAATCGAACGCCAGTTCCGGATATACCCTCAACGCCGAGCCGTTGTATGTGTCGCCGCGAACTGCCGGCACACTCAAGCTTTGCGCATTGAAAAAGTCCAAGCCCATGGTCGCGCGCAGTTTGTAGATGTCGCCCTTGGGCGCGATGTGCGTGACGTTCCAACTCGGCCGCAAGCTAATGCGGGTTGAATTGACGCCTTGCTCGCGCGTGAGGGCGGCAATGTTCATGTCGAAGGTATTGAAAGCGCCGTATTTGTTTGCATCGCCTTGGTGGTTGAATTGAACCAGAGGCAACACCACCGGGCTGGTGCGCGAATCGTCCTCGGCGCGCAGGCCTTGAAAAGCTAAGGCCGACACGGAGGTGTAATTATTGCCGCGAAAGCCTTCCAAAAAGGCTTGGCTGGTGAGGCTGTCTTCACCACCAAAGCCGTAACGGCGCATGTAGGTGTCGGACGATGAGCGGTTCACATCCGCGCCCCAGCGCCATGAGTTGTTGATGTCGAACCGCGCTTCGGATTTGATGTGACCGTAGGCCCTTGATTTTGAATCGTACGCCATGCTGGCGTCGGCGTTGATCTCGCCCTTGGTGAAACGTTCGCGGTATTCGCCCGCAATCGCGCCGCCCTCTTTGGAGGTCAGGATTGGCATGACGGTGACGTCGGAATACTCATCAAGTGTGTAAAAGTAAGGCGCGCGCGCGACAAACCCCAGATCGCTCGACCCGCCCCAGCTGGGTGTGAGAAATCCAGATTTGCGTTTCACCGTGGGGTCTGGGTAGCTCAGGTACGGCGTATACATCACGGGAATTCCCATGACTTCCATCCATGCATCGTAATAGCTGATGATTTTTTTATTGCGGTCGTGGACGATTTTGATCGCCTTGAGCTGCCACAAAAGCGGGCGCGTCGGATCAGTTTTGCACTGTTCGCACGGCGAATACACCGCCCGGTCCATGGTCAGGGTTTCATCATTGACCAGTTTGGCTTGTTTGGCGGCGAAGCGGGATCGGTCTTTCATCACCGCGCGCAGATCGGAAATCAGACCATTTTTCAGGTCGCCTGTGATTTCCAAGGATTCGGCGAACAGAATTTCACCCGTCGGCAGATGCAAGGCGATGTTGCCATTGGCGATCAAAGTGTCGGTATTTTGATTGTAGGAGATGGAATCGGCCAACAAGGTGCGCTCGCCGTGGTTGACCTCGACATGGCCGCGCGCGGTGACCACATTTTCGGTCTGGTCATGGCTCATTTCATCGGCCGCGAAGGTGGCTGGTTGCTCATCTGCCGGGATTTGTTGGGCCTGTGCAGGCGCAGCCAGCAATGCGCCGCTCAAAAGGATGGCGGCGGCGCTTAAAGAGGCCAGCAGGGTGCGTTTCATAATCATTGCGGCCTAACCATCCTCAAGATGAAGCAACATGGCAAGCCCCAACATGGATGCGACCCCCGATGGCGCCCATGCGGCTAACGTCACGGGGATGCTGTCGGACAGCCCCAACGCATAAACCACGTCTGAAAAAAAGTACAAAACAAAGCCTGTGAAGACCCCCGCGGCGATGACAAAAGTGGTGGCGCCGCGCCGTGCGTGACGCAAAGTGAAAGTCGCCGCGATCAGCACCATGGCGCACATCAGCAATGGCGAGGCTAAAAGCGCGTGCCATTGCAGGCGGTGTCGAATAGCGGAAAAGCCAGCATCTTCCAGGGTTTTGATGAATTCTGGCAGCTTCCAAAACGACATGGTTTCGGGCGCTGCGAAATTGTCTTGGATTTTGGTCATGGTCAAATCGGTCTCAAGCCAATACTCAGACAGGTGTTCCGGTGGGGCTTCGGGGGAATTGACCCAGGCGTTTTCCATGCGCCAAAAACCATCACCCAAAACGGCGCGTTCCGCATCCACGCGCCCGATAAAGGTGTCGTGTCCTTGAAACAGATAGGTGATGGTGTTTTGCAGTTCGACCCGCTCGCCTTGCTGCAACAGATTGACCGCGTGCACCACGGCGTGACCTTCGGCGGTGCCTTGGCGCAGCCATAAACCGTTGCTGGAAATCGCCAAGATACTCTTTTGGCCCTTGAGGTGTATCGCTTCCATGGCCTGAAACCGCGCCAGCGTCGCGGACGCCAAGGGGTTGAAGGCGGTGACTTTGAACATGCCGAGCAGCGCCGCCAAGATCAGTGCGGGCAACAAAAATTGCCATACCGAAATGCCCGCCGCCCGGGTGACGGCCAGTTCTTGGCTACGCGACAATCGCCAAAACGCCGTCATGCCACCAAAAAGCGCGGCAAATGGGAATAGAAGTTGACCCATGTGCGGCAGTTTCAATAGCGCCATCTGTAAAATGATGAACAGCGTAACGTCGGGCTTAGACGAGGCGCGGCGCAGCAATTCAATGCTGTCGAGCAACAAAATCAGCGTCAGGAGACCCAAAAAGAAGCCAAGAAAGCTCATCAGAAAATTGCGTCCGATGTAGAGCGATAGGGTGCCTGATAATTTCATCTCACCCGTCCCCTATGCCGGCTTGCTTGTGCTGGGCATTGATGTCGAGCGCAATATGCGTCCGCTAAACAACTGCGGTAACAGCAAAACGATAAGCCCCAACACGATGGGCGCGGCGGTGATGAGGTAAATGGCGGGGAACAGCGCGCCGTTTTTCGCCGCTGCATTGAGAATGGCGAGCATCGCGCCTTGATAACCGGTGGCCAAAAGAACTGCGATGAGTACGCGCTTGCCTTCGCCGCGCCGGGTGAAGGCGCCGGACATCAAGACGCTCAGCGCAATCATGGCGAAGCCCAGCGCGCTCCACGGAAAGGCGAGGCGACGGTGCGTTTCGACTTTGAATTTGCCGATGCCATTTTCATCCAAGCCGGTGGTGTCGAGGTCGTATAGTTCGGCCATGGACCGTTCGCGCGGCTCGCGGTGGCGGACTTGGCCTTGCTCGCTGGGCGGGTCGAGGTCGAGCACCGATTGATCGAAATACAAAATGGTCAGCTGTTTGCTGTCGTTGGTGAATTCCTGGCGCGAGCCATTGAACATCACAACCCGCGCGCCGTCTTCGTTTTCAACCAGCGCGCCGCGTTCCGCCAACCAGGTTTCGCTTTTGGCGTCGCCTTTTTCGATGTGCGCCATAATACCCAGCAATTGGCCGTCATCGGTGCGTTCGCGCACATAGACCGTGACGCCGCGCGATACATCGTTGAAGGTGCCTTCACGCAGCAAAACGTGGGAGAAGTTATAACGCGCATCCCATTTCAAGTCGCGAAATTGGGCATATGAGGTCGGCACCACATAGGTGGACAGGATATAGCCGACGGCGACGACCAGCAGGCTCAAGATGATCGCGGGTTTGGCCAGCGCCATCTGCCCCAATCCAGCGGCGCGCATCACCACCAGTTCGCGGTCCATGATCATGCGGTGGTAGCTGAACGTGACGATGGCGAACAAGCTGACGGGCAAAATGATGGTCAGGAAATTGGGCATCATCAGGCCGGTCAGAAAGACGAACGTGCCGGCGGACAAGCCGCTGTTGACGATCAAATCGACGAAGCGCAACGATTGGGTCAGCCACACCACGCACGTCAGCGCCGACGCAACCAGCGCCAAGCCGACAAACAGCTGTCCAAACATGTAGCGGGTGATCCCCCTCATGTGCGCGTGACGCCCCTCAATAAACGTTCGTATGAATTCAGCGCGCAAAGTGCGTGAAAAGTGCGGCGAAATCAAGGAAAACAGCCCAGAAACGCCAAGAAAAACAGCCGCGAACGCCTTATTTTTGCGGCGGCAGCACCTTGCCGGGGTTGAGCAGGTTTTGCGGATCGAGCGCGTTTTTCAGCGTACGCATCAAATCCAGCTCCACTTCGGACTTAAAACGCGCCATTTCGCCGGTTTTCAGCTGACCGACGCCGTGCTCTGCGGAAAAGCTGCCGCCCATGGCGACGACCAGATCGTGGACTTGTTCGTTGACCGCGTGCCAGTGGCTGAGGAATTCGGCTTTGTCGGCGTTTTCAGGCTGAGTGAGGTTGAAATGGATGTTGCCGTCACCCAAATGGCCGAACGCCACCACCCGCACGCCGGGAATCAGCTTTTCGACCAACTCAGAGGCGCAGGCGATCATTTCAGGGGTTTTGGACACCGGCACGGCGACGTCGTGCTTGATCGAACCGCCTTCTTTTTTCTGCGCTTCGGGGATCGCTTCGCGAATTTTCCACAGCCCATCGGCTTGCGCGCCGCTCTGTGCGATCACCGCGTCTTCGATCACCATGTCCTCGAATGCGTCGCCGAGCACTTTTTCCATCAGCGCATTCAGGTCGGCGTCGGCGTCGGAGCTGCCAAATTCCAGCAGCACGTAACAGCCGTGGCGTCCTTCCAAAGGCGAACACGCGCCCTCAATGTGCTTTTCGGCGATGGATACGGAAAAATCGCTCATCGCCTCGCATGCCATCAACACGTCGCCGGCGCGGCTGCGCGCCACTTGATAGAGCGCCAAAGCCTGTTCGAACGTGGCGCATCCGGCGAACGCCACCGCTTTGCTCACCGGTTTGGGATACAAGCGCAGCACCGCGCGGGTGATCAGGCCGAGCGTGCCTTCCGCGCCCAAAAACAGCTCTTTGAGTTCATAGCCGGTGTTGTTTTTGCGCAGCGCCCTCAGGCCGTCCCACACGCGCCCGTCGGCCAGCACCACTTCCAGGCCCAGCACCAGTTGGCGGGCATTGCCATAGCGCACCACGTGCACGCCGCCCGCATTGGTCGACAAATTGCCGCCGATGCGACAGCTGCCTTCGGCCCCGAGGCTGAGCGGAAAATACGCGCCTGCGTCCTCAGCCGCAGCCTGAACGTCGGCCAAAATTGCGCCCGCCTCGACCACCATGGTGAGGTTCGCCGCGTCGATGGAGATGATTTTGTTCATGCGCGAAAAATCGACAATCACCGCACCGTCGGGCACGCCGCCGCCGACCAGCCCGGTGTTGCCGCCGTGGGCGGTGATCGGGGTGGTGTGGGCGGCGCAAATCTTAACGATTTCAGAGACATGTTGGGTGTTGGATGGCTTGACCAGCGCCGGTGACGCACCCTTGTACAGACCGCGTTCCTCGACCAAATGCGGAGCCAGATCGTCCGCATCGGTGAACACCGCGCTGTCGCCCAACGCGTCTTTTAAGGCCTGGATGAGGGCGTCCGCGCTCATATCGGCGAGGCCTTTTCTTTCGGCACGAAGATGAAATTGAAGACGTAATCCGCCGGGCTCTGCGCGGCGGTGTGGTGAGCTTTTACATCGAAGCGGTCGCCGCTGTTGAGCACGCCGCGCTGCAAAAACAGCATGCGGTAACCCAAATCGGTGACGCGTTTCAGATCATCTGCAATGGGCCGTCCGGTGTGGAGCTGCTCCATTTCGATCAGCAAGGTCGGGCGATCACGCTCAATCGTTTTCAGCGCCCCGTCCAGCACCGCCATCTCGTGGCCCTCGACGTCGATTTTCAAGAACCCGATGTCGCTCAACGGTTCGTCGTCCAAGCGTCGGGTTTCGACGATCACTTCGCCGTAACTGTCGCCGACCTTTTGGTGGTTGAGGCTGCCGCCTTGGTTGGAATAGGTGCCGCGTGCGGTCTTGGGGATGCGCAGCGCGAACGATCCGGCCTGATCTGACAGCGCCGCATGATGAACGGTGGCCTTGGTCCCGACCCCGCGCTTGAGCACGTCAAACATCTTCGGATTGGGCTCATAAGCATGCACGCCCGCCGACAGACGCTCCAGCCAATAGGTGTAAACGCCCTTATTCGCGCCCGCATCCACGCAAATGCGTGTGGGATCGATCAAAAACGGCAAAATCCGCAGCTCGGCCTCGCCGCGCTTCAATTCTCGGCGCGCGCGCAAAACGTAATACATCGCCGGCGGTATCAACGCCCCGCGCAGCCGTTCCTCAAAAGACACCGGCGGTCGCCAGTTTTCAGCAGATGCGTTCAAAGCCAAATCCCCAAAATCACAATGCGGCGCGGACCATACCACGGGGGAGGGCGGGGACGGAAGGTGTTGGATTTAGGCGACGGTCCCTCACTTGGTACCCCCCGTCGCTCCCGCGCAGGCGGGAGCCCATCTCAACCGCCGTATGGATTCCCGCCTGCGCGGGAATGACAGAAGGGGGATTGTCGTTCACAGTTCTTTTATCGTCATTGCGAACACCTATAGGGCGCGCGGCAATTCAGGGCCACACGGGCAGCCCAGATGGCTTCGTCGCGATGCTTTTCACAATGACGGAGAGGGCTTAAATCTGGATATTGCCGATGGGATCGTGCGCTTTGGGCGGGCCATCTTTCTTTTCGCCGTCTTTGGGTGCGCTCGCGCGTTCCAGGCGGTCGTTGATCGCGCGCCCTAAGCCGACGTTGGGGATCGGGGTGACCGCGATGCCGCGGATGCCGGGCATGTCCAGGGCGCGCAGCATGGTGAACAGGTTCGCCGCGGCCTCGACGAGGTCGCCGGTTTTGGACAGATTGATGGCCGCGCGGCGCGGCATGTCGGGGCCGAAGGTGATCAGGCTTTCGCCTTTCAAGCGGTCTTTGGGGTCGACATTGATGCGCAGCGGGATCGAAGGCGAATAGTGGCTTTTGAGTTGGCCGGGGGCTTTGACGTCGTCCGTATCGTCGACCTTGATGGGGCCGACCACGGCTTCGATATCTTCCACCGCTATGCCGCCGGAACGCAGCAGAACAGGCGCGTCGCCGGTGAGGTCGAGGATCGTGCTTTCCACGCCGATGGGGCACGGGCCGCCGTCGATGATCAGGTTGAGGCCTTCGCGGTCCTTGAACTGCATCAAGATATGGATCGCTTGGGTGGGGCTGACGTAGCCCGATTTGTTGGCGCTGGGCGCGGCGATGGGCACGCCCGCTTCATGCAACAAGGCCTGGGCGATGGGGTGGGCGGGCACGCGCACGGCGACGGTGTCCAGCCCGGCGGTGGCGGTCAGCGCCAGCGGGCCGTCGGCTTTGCGCTTGAGCACCAACGTCAGCGCGCCGGGCCAAAAGACGTGGGCGAGTTTTTGCGCCATGTCGTTGAATTCGGCCAGCTCAGCCGCCTGGATTTCGTCTTTCACATGCACGATCAGCGGGTTGAAGGTCGGACGGCCCTTGATTTCGAAAATCGTCGCCACGGCCTGAGCATTGGTGGCGTCGGCGCCCAGTCCGTACACTGTTTCGGTGGGGAACGCGACCAAGCCACCGGCGCGCAACACCGCGCCGCCTTCTTGGACGGCGGCGAGGGCGGCTTCGGGGCCTTCGGTGGCTTCGACAACTTTGAAATCGGGCAGTTCGGTTAAATCGCTCATTTGATCCACATGTTTAACGCTACGCTGTAGCTGGGGTTCTACGCGCAAAATGGGGTCTGCGTCCAGACGCTTCAAGGTATTTGGGCCAGACGCTTCAAGGTTTGAGGATCTGAGCGGGCATATGGAAAACCGCCGGGCTTGTGCGCCGACGGTTTCCACGGTTTCACTTATTCTGCGTTTGGATCAGGTCGCCCGGTCTTGGGGTCCTGTCCGAGGGCTCGGCTCCGGCTTGCGCCAATGGTTCCAGCAATGGCCTTGTCTGTCGCCTCTGCCTGCGTATCTCGGCCCCTGCCCAAGGTTCGGGTGATGGCCTACCCAGCAGTCACAGCACTGAGGTGCTGCGGCTTTTTCGCGGTATCGGGGACACGTCCCCTGAACCGGCAAGATAAATTGTGAACCCGCTGGGTTAGGACCGTCAACCGGGTAGTCCAGGAAGATAGGCCGCTTGACATGCCGGGAATCCTGAAACGGGTGGGTTTTGGGAGATTTTCCGGTCAGGAGTACTGACGTTTAGGCGTGTTGCTTGCCCTTGGCGACAAAATGGGGGTTTTCAAAGCCCGGTTTGCCGTAGGTCAGCGGCTTGCCGTCCAGGTCGGTGACTGCGCCGCCCGCTGCGTGCAGCACCGCGTGTCCCGCTGCGGTGTCCCATTCCATGGTGCGGCCCAGGCGCGGATAAATGTCGGCGATGCCGCGCGCGATGACGCAAAACTTCAACGAGCTGCCCGCGCTGGTTTCTTCGCGAATGTCGTAATCTTTAAGGAACTCATCGGTTTCGGGAGTTTTGTGGCTTTTGCTGACCAGCGCCGTCAGTCCGCCCGGCGGCCACGAACGGCACGAAATGGGTTTGGGGCCATCGCCCAAATCGGCGAACGCGCCGTGCGGGCTGCCCATATAGACATGCCCGGTGGCGGGGGTGTGGACCACGCCAACCACCGGAAGCCCCAAATTGATCAGCGCGATATTGACGGTGAACTCGCCGGTTTTTTTGACGAATTCCTTGGTGCCGTCTAAAGGGTCGAGCAGCCAAAACGGGCCGTCGCCGATGGCGGGGGCGTTGCCGTCGGAAAAAGCTTCTTCGCCGATGATGGGAAAATCGGCGGTGATTTCGTCCTTGATGGCCTGGGTGATGAGCGTTTCCGCTTTGCGGTCGGCGGCGGTGACGGGGGAGCTGTCGTCTTTGACCTCGACCTCAAAATCCGAGTTGTAGACGTCCATGATTTCCTTGCCGGCGCGCACCGCCATCAAGTGCAGGCTGTCGAGCATGGAGAGCGGAATGTTGAGTATCATGGCGGGGACCCCAGGGAATGGTGAAGTGCGAATCACGGAACGCGTGTGCGCACGCAGATTAAGCGCCACGGCATTTCAGTGCAATGGTTCTCAGAACGGATTTTAGGCTGAAATATCGGGCCATTTCGCGCCGGTCTCAGCGGCGATGAAGCGCGAACCTTTGAACGTGTCCGACCAATGGGTCGCGCCAAGCCCGGCCTTGGCCTTGAGGTGGGCGACAAACTGCGCCGGGTCGGGCAGTTGCGACCACACGGATGGCAAAAACAGCGCGCGACGGCCTTGATCTTCGATGATCAAGCCGTCTTCACCGACGCGCAGTTTGGCGATCAGGTCGGCTTCATCGCCAAAGGCAAACGGTTCGGCGGGGCTGAGCACCGAAAGATGAATGTCGATTTGATCGGTTTCATCGCTTTTTAATGGCGCGAAGCGCGGGTCTTTGAACGCCGCGCGAAAGGCGTTTTCGGCGACATCGGTGGCCAGCGCTCGCCAGGCTTCGGGTGATCCAATGCAGCCGCGCAGCCGTCCGTTCTTGTTCAAGGTGACGAAGCAGGCGCCCATTTCAACCATTTCCGGGGGCAGGGTTTCTAAGGCCAAAGACAACGGGGCGTGGGCGCTGAGGCCGTGTTCGATAGAGCCCTTGGCGATTTGCAAAAAGACATCGCCGTGGGCGTCGAGCAACGCCCGGGTGTTGGCGGCAAAGTCGGTTTCGTTGGCGGTCATTGGGACGTGTCCTCCCAAAATCCCCACGATCCGTAACCGACCACTTGATTGCGCGGCCCGGCGGTGTCGCCTGAGTTTCTGAGGTCCAACGTGCGCACGCTCAAGCCTTTGCGTTTGGCCAGATGCAATAGCCCCTTCACCGGCATGCGCCCACAGGCCTGATTGTCGCCGATGGCGCCTGCATCCAAATGCTCGATCGCGTCGCAGGTTTTGCGGTCAATCGCCACGGCGGCGTCGTAATCGAGGTAATGGCTGAGATCGGATGAAATGACGATCAAGGTTTCCGGACCGCCCCAGACCTGTTCCAGAACGTCGGCGACATCTTCGGGACTGGCTTGGCCGACCACCATGGGCAACAGTTTGAAATCATCCAGCACGGTTTGCAAAAACGGGATGTGCACCTCCAAGCTATGCTCGGCGGTGTGCGTAGCGTCATAGACGTGGACTTGAGGCAATGACAATAAGGTCTCGTCAAAGCTATGGTCGATAGGAACTGGCCCCAGCGGGGTGAGGAACGTTTCGGCGCTTGATAACGCCAGACCCAAGGTCGCCACCCGGTGGCATGGGCCCAACAGCACCACGCGCTTGATGACGTCGTGTAAGGGTTGCAGATGGGCGTAGGCGTGGGCCGCGACGGGGCCGGAATAGATGTAGCCCGCATGGGGCGCGATCAGCGCTTTGGGCGCAGACCTCACGTCTTCGCCAGCTTCGGCCAAAAAGGCCCGGATCTGGCTGGAAAGGGAGACAGCGTCAGCGGGATAGAAAGCACCCGCGACGGCGGGGGAACGCACGAAGCTCATCATCCATCTATGGTATACTTTTTAGAGGGATTGGGGAACCGGGAGCATGTTATGAGCGAGCAAAAGATGGTCGAAACTTTCCAAGGTCCAAGCGTTGTGCCGGGGCGCTATTGGCATCCGCTCGATGATGGGCGCGTGCAGTGCGATCTGTGTCCGCGTGAATGCAAAATTCATGACGGCCAACGCGGTTTGTGTTTTGTGCGCGCCGCGCGTGGCGGAGAAGTGGTGTTGACCACCTATGGCCGTTCATCGGGGTTTTGCGTTGATCCCATCGAAAAGAAACCGCTCAACCACTTTTTGCCCGGCAGCCCGGTGCTGTCGTTCGGCACGGCGGGCTGTAACCTGACGTGCAAGTTTTGTCAGAACTGGGATATTTCCAAGTCGCGGGAATTCGACATCCTCGCCGCCCAAGCCTCACCCCAAGCCATCGCGCAGAAAGCTCATGAGCTGGGCTGCAAAAGCGTCGCGTTCACTTACAACGATCCGGTGATCTTTCTCGAATACGCAGTGGATACGGCAATTGCTTGTCACGAACTGGGGGTGAAAACGGTAGCGGTGACGGCGGGCTACATATCGGCTGAACCGCGGCGCGAATTTTTCAGCCACATAGACGCCGCCAACGTCGATTTGAAATGCTTCACCGAAGACTTTTACCAGCGCCTGTGCTCCGGTCATTTGCAGGACGTGCTCGACACCTTGGTGTACTTGAAGCGCGAAACCGATGTGTGGTTCGAACTCACCACATTGCTGATCCCCGGCGAAAACGATTCCGATGCTGAGCTGGACGCGATGACCAAGTGGGTGGTCAACGCGTTGGGGCCCGACGTGCCGATGCATTTCACCGCGTTCCATCCCGACTGGAAAATGCGTGACACCGCCAACACGCCGCACTCGACATTGATCAAAGCCCGCGATATTGCGCTTCGCAATGGGGTGCGCTACGCCTATGTCGGCAACGTGCATGACCTTGAAGCCGAAAGCACCTATTGCCACAGTTGCGGCCAACGCCTGATTGGGCGCGACTGGTACGTGTTGTCAGATTGGAATTTGACCGATGATGGTCATTGCGCCAAATGCGGCGCGCCGTGTGGCGGCGTGTTCGATGGTCCGGCGGGAACTTGGGGGGCGAAACGCATGCCCGTTAATATGAATATACGAATGGGCTGACGGGAAGAGTGCGCCAAACATGACCACTCGCAACAGCATCGCAATCTTCGTCAAAGGTGTCGTGTCGGTGACCTTGGTGTGGACGCCGTTTTGGTTGGCGGCGGGCGGCAAAACCATCAAAGAGGCTGAGGCGTTCGCTGACCGTTAAGCCGTTTACCTCTTTTTGTTCAGCGCTTTTCGTTTGCCTGGGCCGCTCGGCTTGTTAGAGTGCTGGCAACGCGTCTTTGCACTTCCCATATCCGGGAAAGCCAATCACATTTTCGAACTCGGAGTTTTCCATGAAGATCTCGTTCGCCAATCTTGCCGTTCCCAAAACCGGTGCCGTTGTTGTCGGCGTTCTCGAAGGTCGCAAACTGACCGCCAGCGCTCAAGCCGTCGATGACGCCACCGACGGTGCGGTGATGCGCGCGATCAAAGCCAGCTCGTTCAAGGGCGCCAAGCATCATTCGCTGACCGTTATGACGCCGGGTGGACGCTTGAACCGCGTAGTGTGCGTGGGACTTGGCAAGGCCAAGGACGTCACGGCGCTGGAATTGCAAGGCTTGGGCGGACGCATCGTCGCCAATTTGAAAGCCCACGCCGCCAGCGTTCAGGTATTGGTTGATGAGGTCGAAGGCTGCGATCTGAAAGCGCATGAGATGGCGGCGGAGGTCGCGTTCGGTGCGCGCTTGGGTTCGTACGCCTTTGACAAATACAAAACCAAAAAGACTGGCCACGACATCACCGTGCTGCGCGACGTGAAGTTGTTATGTAAATTGTCGGCCAAGGCCAAGGCGCTCTATGAGCCGCAAGACAAGGTTGCTGACGGTGTATTCTTCACCCGTGACTTGGTGTCCGAGCCCGCCAACGTGATGTACCCGGCAACCCTGGCGGAACAAGCCAAGACGCTCAGCAAGCTAGGCATCAAGGTCGAGGTTCTATCCCAAGCGCAAATGAAGCGTCTGGGCATGGGCGCGCTGTTGGGCGTCGCTCAAGGCAGCGCGCATGAACCCAAATTGGTGGTCATGCACTACAACGGTAAGCCTACGCGCAAGGGCGCCAAAGCGTCCAAAGCCGATCAACCGGTGGCGTTCATCGGTAAGGGCGTGACGTTCGATTCCGGCGGCATCTCGATCAAGCCATCGGCGGGCATGGAAGACATGAAGTGGGACATGGGCGGCGCTGGCGTCGTCATTGGTTTGATGAAAGCGCTGGCCGGACGTAAAGCCAAGGTCAACGCGGTCGGCGTTGTCGGTTTGGTGGAAAACATGCCGTCCGGCACCGCACAGCGTCCCGGCGATATCGTGACGTCGATGTCCGGCCAAACCATCGAAGTGCTCAACACCGACGCCGAAGGCCGCTTGGTGTTGGCCGATGCGCTTTGGTACACCAAAGAACGCTTCAATCCACACACCATGATCGATCTGGCGACACTCACCGGCGCGATCATGGTCGCGTTGGGCACGCACTACGCCGGTCTGTTCTCCAACGACGACGATTTTGCTTGGGAACTGATCGAAGCGGGGCGCGATGTGGACGAACGGGTGTGGTCGTTGCCGCTGGGGGCTGAGTACGACAAGATGATCAACTCGCCGGTCGCCGACATGCAAAACATCGGCGAACGCTGGGGCGGATCAATCACCGCCGCTCAGTTCCTCAAACGTTTTGTCGGCGACACCAAATGGGCGCACCTCGACATCGCGGGCGTGACGTGGTCCAAAACGGGCACGCCTGTGGCGCCCAAGGGCGGCACCGGGTTCGGCGTGCGGCTGTTGGACCGCTGGGTCAAAAATAAGCTCGAAAAGTAAGCCTTGCCGATGTCGGAAATCGCGTTTTACCACCTGACACGTTCGCCCTTGGAAGCGGCCTTGCCTATGTTGTTGGCCAAGACCCTTCAGACGGGCAAACGTGCGGTGGTGATCGCGGGTTCGCCGGAACGGGTGGAATACCTCAATGGGGCGCTGTGGTCGTATGACGACGCCTCATGGCTGCCCCATGGGTCCGCTAAAGATGGTCATCCAGACGAGCAGCCGGTGTGGCTGACCGACGTCGATGAAAACCCCAATGGGGCGCACTTTCTCTTTTTGACGGACGGGGCGTCTGCGGCGGATATGGATGGGTATGAGCGCTGCTTTGAATTGTTCGACGGCGCTAACGTCGATAGCGTAAAAACCGCGCGCGAGCGTTGGCTGGCCTATAAGAGCGCAGGGCACACGCTGACGTATTGGCAGCAAACCGAACAAGGCGGATGGAGCAAAAAAGAAACCTAAGTCTTGGTCGGTGTTTGCAAATGAAAAAAAAGCGGCGCATCAAGCGCCGTTTTTTTTAATTCTGATTGATAACAATCTCAGTCCGTTTCGGCTCCGCCCGGTTTTTGAGTGCGGCGCGCCATGGCGCGTTCGGCGGGGTTTGAGCCGCCGGGTTCTTCCACGCCCTTGCGACGCTGCTCACGCACGGCCTTTTGACGGCGTTTGAATTCGGCTTCTTTGGCTCTCACTTTGCCGCCGAAGGTGACCAGCATCAACTGACTGCCGATGATTCCCAACAGGCCCATCATCATGGTCGCCGAAATCCAGTAGACGGCGTGGGCCAGGATCATCTCTTCGATCATAAACACGTGATAGAAGAACACGAACACCCAAAGAATCACTTCCGCCATGATAAACAGGCGAAACGAGATACGCTCCGACAGCGGACGTGGCTGCAGCATGTTGGAATTGAGAAACGCCAGTGCGCTCAAAATGCCGCCTAGAAAACAGCTCGTGAACAGAACCAAGCTGATCACGGCGATCCACGCCTGCATCTCTGTGAAATTAAAGGCCTTGAGCAGCTCTAGATAAGCTTCCGCCATGGCCACCTCCATTATGTGGTCGAATTGACCATTATCTTATGCCCGGTTGTTTGGGCGCCCCTTGAGCAATCTATATGGGAGGCTGACATACAGCTTCCCAGCGATTACAGATAAAAACCAGCATTGATCAGCAATATCAGATTGCGAATCGGCACAGCTTTTAACTTCAATAGTGTCTGGCTATAATGAAGAAAAAGTTACCTGCGCTGCTAGCCTCGCATCTGCTGCGTGTTTTAACGGATTCAAAAATGCGCGCAATGATAAATATTGGCGAATCAGATTCGTTTTTGTGACGCAATAAACACAAATAATATTAAAATTATGCATTCGTGGCGTTGTTCTGTTCCATTGCTGTCTCGGCCTCAAGCCAAGCTATCTCAGCGTCTTGAAGCCTTTTTTCAATTTTACCAAGTTGAATTTGCAGCCGTGTGAGGTCATCGCTGGCCCCCGAATAAAGGCTTGGGTCAGCTAATTTTTTTTCTATATTTTCTTTCTCAATGTTTAGTTTGCTGACTTGTTTTTCAGCATTTTGAACATTTTTACGCAATTGGCTTGATGCGGCGCGCGCATCGGCGCGGGCTTTTCGCTCGGCTTTTTTGTCGCCTTTGGGCGCCTTGTTCGTGCTTTCGGCGGTCTCGGGGCTTTCTTTGCGACCACGTCGGCTGTCCAACAACAGGCGCTTATAGTCATTCAGGTCGCCGTCAAACTGCGCGCACTTGCCGTCGTCGACCAGCCACAGGCGGTCGCAGACCAGTTCCACCAGATGCGGATCGTGACTGACCAGAACCACCGCGCCGTCATAGGTGTTCAGCGCGGCGACCAGGGCTTCGCGGGCGTCGACGTCGAGGTGGTTGGTGGGCTCATCGAGCAACATGATGTGCGGTGCGGTGCGGCTCATATTGGCGAACAGCAGGCGAGCTTTTTCGCCGCCCGAAAGATTGCGGATCGGGGTGTCGGCTTTGTCTTTGTTGAAGCCGAATTTACCCAACTGAGCGCGGACCTTCGGCTCTATAACGCCTTCCATCTGCTCTTGCATGTATTCATAAGCCGTTTCGTCGACGGGTAGTTCTTCGGCTTGGTGCTGGGCGAAATAGCCGACTTCGAGCTTTTTGGATTTGACGATTTTGCCCTCTTGCGGTTTCAAACGTCCCGCCAGCATCTTCATCATGGTCGACTTGCCGTTGCCGTTGGCGCCCAACAGCGCAATGCGGTCATCCATGTCGATGCGCAAGTCCAGGTCTTTGACGATTGGTTTGCCCGGTTCATAACCCAACACCACCTCGTCCATCGCAATCAACGGCGGCGACAGGGGCGATGGGTTGGGGAAGATGAAGTTGGTGGTTTTGTCTTCGATGACCGAGGCGATGGGTTCCATCTTTTCCAACAGCTTCAAGCGGCTCTGCGCCTGGCGGGCTTTCGAGGCCTTGGCGCGGAAACGATCGACGAAGTCTTGGATGTGACGCTGTTCGGCCAATTGTTTGGTGCGGTTCTTGGCTTGTTGGCTGAGTCGTTCGCGCCGGGTTTTCTCGAAAAAATCGTAGTTGCCGGAGTAACGCACCAGTTTTTGCTCTTCCAAGTGGATGATTTCGTCCACGGCGGTGTTGAGCAAGGTGCGATCGTGCGAAATCACCATCACGGTGCCGCGCCAATTGGCCAGATAGTTTTCCAGCCACAGGGTTGCTTCCAAATCCAAGTGGTTGGTGGGCTCATCCAACAGCAATAAATCGGGTGCCGCGAACAGCACTGCGGCCAAGGCCACGCGCATGCGCCAGCCGCCGGAAAAATCTGAACACAGGCTTTGCTGCGCTTTTTCATCAAAGCCCAGACCCGACAAAATCCGCGCCGCGCGCGCCGGTGCGGAATGCGCATGGATGTCGGCGAGACGGGTGTGGATGTCGCCGATGCGGTGCGGGTCGGTGACGGTTTCCGCTTCCGCCAGCAGTTCGGTGCGCTCGACATCGGCCGCCAACACGGTGTCGATGAGGCTCACCGGGCCGCTGGGCGCTTCCTGCGCGACCATGCCTAAGCGTGCGCCTTGGCGCAGGTTGATGGCGCCGCCATCGGGGCTGATCTCGCCCGAAATCAGCTTGAACAGCGTCGACTTGCCGGTGCCGTTGCGGCCCACCAAACCCACCTTGTGGCCTTTGGGGACGGCGACGGTGGCGTTATCGAGCAAAAGCCGCCCGCCGATGCGAAATGTGAGATCGTTGATGTGTAACATGGCGGGGCTTTTAGCACGCAGATTGCGCGCTGGGAACAACATCTCACTTTTGAACCGTTCTTGAGGATGAAAACCGCCTCTTGTCAGCGCAAGGCGATCCGGTTATAACGCCGCCACCCGGCACAAAAGAGATCGGGGACGAAATTTCCTTTAACAGCAAAAGGCTCTTGAGCATGGCTGTCGAACGCACACTGTCGATCATCAAACCGGACGCCACCGAGCGTAACTTGACCGGTAAGATCAATTCCTACATCGAAGAAGCGGGTCTGCGCATTATCGCCCAGAAACGTATTCGTCTCACCCGCGCCCAGGCTGAAGCCTTCTACTCGGTTCACCAAGAACGCTCGTTCTTTGGCGAATTGGTCGACTTCATGCTGTCCGGCCCGGTGGTTGTTCAAATCCTGGAAGGTGAAAACGCCATCGCGAAATACCGCGAAGTCATGGGCGCCACCAACCCGGCCAACGCCGACGAAGGCACGATCCGCAAGGATTTCGCCATCGACGTGCAGAACAACTCGGTGCATGGCTCCGACGCGCCGGAAACGGCTGCCGAAGAAACCTCGTTCTTCTTCTCCGGTATCGAGATCGCCGGTTAAGTTCAGTTTCGAGTTTAAGATTTAAAAGGCCGCTCCTTTCGGGGCGGTCTTTTTTATGCTTGAGTGACGGCTCACCCCACAAGGAGATGACAGTCATGATCGCGGTGATCTTCGAAGTTTGGCCCGATCCGGACCATAAGCAGGCCTATCTCGACATCGCCGCCGAGCTGCGCCCGTTGCTGGACGGCATAGACGGGTTTATCTCCATCGAACGGTTCGAAAGCCTGACGGAGCCGGGCAAAATCCTGTCGCTGTCGTTTTGGCGCGACGAAGAGGCCGTCGCCCAGTGGCGCACCCTGGAAAAACACCGCGCCGCGCAAACTGAGGGGCGGAGTGGGGTGTTCAAAGACTACCGCCTGCGCGTCGCCGGGGTGATGCGCGATTACGGGATGAACGAACGTGCGCAAGCGCCGGGGGATTCGCGTCGTGCGCATGAACAAAACTAGCTAAAGACCTCAAATGAGCCTATAGGCTCTTATCGGCTCGCGATGTGCGCGCCTTGTCTGGAAAACTGAAGATGGCTCATGGGGCGGCGACTCCCGTACGGCCGCCCGCAGCGGGTGGTGGGAATTCGCTCGCCTTTTGGATCGTCATCGCCGACGCGTTTTCCGCCGCTGAATGCAGCCAACTCACCGACATTTACAACCAGCTCGACGCCGCAGACGGCGGTCTGGTGGCGGGCCGGTTCGATCAAAAGGTTCGCCAATCGGCGCTGGTGTGGTTGCCTGAACGCGACGATCTGGCGTGGGTGGACGCGCGCATGGCGCGCTTGGCCGCCGACGCCAACCAGAAACTTTTCAATTACGCGCTGGAAGGCTTCGACGAACAGCTGCAAATGGCCGCCTATGGGCCCGGTCATTATTACGACTGGCACATCGATCGCGGCCAAGGCAGCACGGCAGGGCGGCGCAAACTGACCCTGTCGGTGCAACTCACCACGCCCGATCAATACGCGGGCGGCGAGCTGGAAATCAACGCCGACGGCCACCCCACAGCGCTGCCGCGCGCCCAAGGTACGGCGGTGATCTTCGCCTCCTCAACCCTGCACCGCGTCGCCCCAGTCACCAGCGGTCAGCGCCACTCTCTGGTCGGCTGGGTGCATGGTCCGGCATTCGTTTAGGGGGTTTATTCGGCGGGATTGTTCAACGCGCCTTCAGGCACGGTGTGCTCATCAATCAGCACCCGTTCCGCACTCACCCGCACCCGTCCCTCGGCGATGTATTTCACCGCCCGCGGGTAGATGATGTGTTCTTGTTCCAAGATGCGCGCGGCCAGATCGTCGGGGGTGTCGGTGGGGTGCACCGGGACCACGGCTTGGCTGATGATTGGCCCTTCGTCCATGGCGGGGCGCACGAAGTGTACGGTGCAGCCGGAAAAACGCGCGCCTTCTTCGATGGTGCGTTCGTGCACGTGTAGGCCCTTGAAGGCGGGCAGCAGGGACGGGTGGATGTTGATCAGGCGGTCGCGCCACTGGCGCACGAAACCGTCCGATAACAAACGCATAAAGCCCGCCAGACACACCAGTTCGGCGCCGGAGTCTTCGATTTTGGCGCTCATGGCTTCGTCGAAGCTTTCGCGGTCTTCAAAGTTTTTATGGCTGAGCACGACGGTGGGGATGTTGGCGGCGCGGGCGCGTTCCAGGCCGTAGGCATCGGCCTTGTTGGACAACACCAGGGCGATCTCGGCGGGGAAGTCGTCCGCTGCGCAGGCGTCGATCAGCGCTTGTAGGTTGGAACCGCGACCGGAAACGAGCACCGCGAGCTTCATGGCGCTTAACCCCAGGCTTTATCGGCGTTCAACAGCACCACGCCGTCGTTGCCTTCGGGCCGCGCGATGACGCGGCCGATTTCGAACACCGTTTCGCCTTCGGCTTCAAAGATGGCCTTGAGCTCTGCGGCTTTGGAGGCGTCCACCACCACGGCCATGCCGACGCCGCAGTTGAACGTGCGGGCCATTTCGGTGGCGGCGATGTTGCCTTGCGCTTGCAACCAGCGGAACACGGCGGGGGTGTCCCATGCGGTGGCGTCGATTTCGGCGGCCAGATGGTCGGGCAGCACGCGGGGGATGTTTTCCAGCACGCCGCCGCCGGTGATGTGGCTCAGCGCGTGCACGCCGCCGGACTTGATCGCCGCCAAGCACGACTTGACGTAAATTTTGGTTGGAACCAGCAAGGCTTCACCCAAGGTCTTGCCGGGAGCGAAGGGCGCGTCAGCCTGATACGCCAAGCGGGCTTTATCGACGATGTGGTCGCGCACCGCGGCTTGCATCTTGGTGTCGGCGGGGCCGCCGATCACCGCGTCGGAGACCACTTTGCGCACCAAGGAAAAACCGTTGGAGTGCAAACCGCTGGACGCCAAGCCCAAAATCACGTCGCCGTCTTGAACTTTATCGCCGGTGAGGACCTTGTCGCGGTCCACCGCGCCGACGCAAAAACCCGCCAGATCGTATTCGCCGCCGCCGTACATGCCGGGCATTTCCGCCGTTTCGCCGCCGATCAGCGCCGCGCCCGATTGGCGGCAGCCTTCGGCGATGCCGGAAACGATTTCCTTGCCAGCCTTCACGTCGAGCTTGCCGGTGGCGTAATAATCCAAGAAGAACAGCGGCTCAGCGCCTTGCACCACCAGATCGTTGACGCACATGGCGACCAGATCGACGCCGACGGTCGAATGGCTCTGCATGGCGATGGCGACCTTTAGTTTGGTGCCGACGCCGTCGGTGCCCGCAACCAAGATGGGATCGTCGTAACCCGCCGCCTTGAGGTCGAACATGGCGCCGAACCCGCCGAGCCCTGAAACCACGCCGGACCGCGATGTGGATTTGGCGTCGTCCTTGATGGCTTCGACCAGCGCATTGCCCGCATCGATATCGACACCGGCGTCTTTGTAATTTGCCCCGGACATGGCGGCCTCCTTAAGGGTTCTCAAATGGCTTCTCAGGACGGGCGCAAACGCCGCTCTGGTAATGATGGCTGAGCGTGGTAAAACAGTGCCAAGCCTGTGTTCTTCAGGTGAAACATACCCATTTAAGGACGCTTTGCAATGGCGCAGAATAAGGGGACGGGACGGATGAGATTTGGAACCGCTTACGGGCTTGTTTTTGCCGTGCTGTTCGCGCTGGTTGGCGTCGACGTCAAGGCCGACGCACCGCGCCTGTTCGAGGTCTCCAACGTCACGGTCGACGTCACCGCCGATTCGGCCACAGCCGCGCGCGTCGAGGCCTTGGCCCAAGGTGAACAGAAAGCCTTTCATCGGTTGTTGCAGCGTCTCACCCTGCAAGCCTATCACAACCGTTTGCCGGACATTTCCGCCGCGCAATTGGCTGAATTGGTTCAGGATTTCGCCGTGATCGAGGAAAAGACCTCGTCCGTGCGCTACATCGCCAAACTCACCTATCGTTTTCGCGCCGAAGGCGTGCGCGCATTGTTGGACGCGCATGGCTTGCCGTTCGCCGAAACGGCGTCCAAGCCGGTGCTGATGCTGCCCGTTTATCAGGCGGCGGGGGCGTTGCTGTTGTGGGATGATCCCAATCCGTGGCGCGCGGCGTGGCGAAACTACGCCGAAAACGACCCCGGCCAAGGTTTGGTGCCGATGGTTCTGCCGGTCGGCGATTTGAACGACGTGCGCACCATCGGCGCGGAACAGGCCATCGAAGGCGACATGGCGCGCCTAGAAGAAATCGCCCAACGCTACGACGCGGGCGACGTGGTGGTGGCGCACGGAATTTTGCGCATGGATTCGTACAACGGCCTGCCGGAACTGGAAGTCTACCTGACGCGTTTTGGATCGGCCTTGCAAGAACACACGGTGGTCAAAAGCTTTACCTCTGAACCGGGCGACGACATGCAGACTTTGCTGCGCCGCGCCGCCGAGCAATTGACCGCCCAGGTCGAAGACAATTGGAAACAAGATAACTTGATCCAGGCGGGCAGCGCGCAGCTGTTGCCGGTGTCGGTGCCGGTGCGGGGCTTGAGCGATTGGGTCAAGGTGCGCGACCGTTTGAACGGCGTCGCGGTGGTGCGCCGCGCTGATTTGGTATTGCTGCGTCGCGATCAAGTGCGCTTGAACCTGCATTTTATCGGCGACGCCGAACAGTTGGCGTTGTCCCTCGATCAAGCGGATTTGGCGTTGTGGGAAGAAGCCGGGCAGTGGTATCTGGCGCAGAAAATCTCCCAGACATCCGCCGCCGAGTGATGGGGCGCTAAGTGAACATTCCCAATATCATCACCCTTTTAAGAATTGCCGTGACGCCGTTTGCGGTGTGGCTGATTCTCGAAGGCTTTCTGCTGTGGGCGTTTTGGGTGTTCGTCGCGGCGGGCATTTCGGATGCTTTGGATGGCTTTATCGCCAAACGCTTCAACATGGAAACCGAACTGGGCAAATATCTCGACCCGCTGGCCGATAAGGCGCTGTTGGTGTCGGTCTATGTGTCGTTGGGGATTGAGGGCTATATCCCCAATTGGTTGGTGATCATGGTGGTGTTTCGAGATGTGCTGATCGTCGGCGGGGCGTTGCTCTTTGAAACCATGACGCATTCCCTTACCATGCAACCGTTGATGATCAGCAAGGTCAACACGACCTTACAGATTGTGCTGGCGGCGGCGGTGATGGCCAGCATCGGTTACGGTATCGAATTGGACGGTGCGCTGGACGCGGTGGTCATCTTGACCGCCATGGCGACGGTGTTGTCGGGGCTGAGTTACGCGGTGGTGTGGATCCGGCGCTGGTCCCAGTTGGAGGACGAAGAATGAACGAAATCATGAGCCGGGATCGCCAGACTTTGGTGTGGGTCGCCAGCTTCGTGGTGTTTGTGTTCTTGCTGTATGCCTTGAGCAGCGTGCTGACGCCGTTCGTTGTGGGTTTAGGCGTGGCTTATTTCCTGGACCCGTTGGCGGACCGGTTGGAAGCGCTGTTGAAATCGCGATCCGCCGCCGCCGCACTGATTTTGGTTGCTTTTTTTGCCGTGGTGACGACGCTCGGCGTGGCCTTGTTTCCGCTGTTGCAGGCCCAGGTCACAGGCTTGATCGCACGCATTCCGGATGCGGTGGATGCGGCGCACGGTCTGCTCGATCCTCTGGTCACCTGGATCGAAAAAGAGTTGGGCGCGGCAGAAATTCAGAAACTGAAAGATGGCGCGGGCGCGTTTGCGGGACAAGCGGTGTCGTGGCTGGCGGATGTTGCCAAAAGCCTGTTCCTCGGCGGCAAGGCGTTCGTCAATGCACTGTCGTTGCTGTTCATTATGCCGGTGGTGGCTTTTTTCCTACTGCGCGACTGGGACAGAATGGTCGCCAAGATCAATGGCTTGCTACCGCGTTCATCCGCCGACACGATCCGCGAACAGTTTCGCCAAATCGATGCCACCATCGCCGGTTTCGTCCGTGGTCAGGCCACCGTGTGCCTAGCGCTGGGCACCATGTATGCGACCGGGTTGACGCTGGTGGGGCTGGAATTCGGGTTGTTGATCGGTTTAGGAGCAGGGCTGCTGGCATTTGTGCCATATGTCGGCACGATCATCGGTTTGATCGTGGCGTTCGCCGTGGCTTTGGTGCAGTTTCACGAGCTGCTTCCGTTTGTGCTGGTGGGTGGCGTGTTCGCCGTAGGCCAGACCATCGATGCAGCGTTTCTCACCCCCAATTTGGTGGGCGGGCGTGTCGGGTTGCACCCGGTGTGGATCATCTTTGCCTTGATGGCGGGCGGATCTCTGTTCGGCTTTACCGGTGTGTTGCTGGCGGTGCCGGTGGCATCCGTTATCGGTGTGTTGGTGCGTTTCGCCATTGGGCGGTATCGCGACAGCGTTCTCTATACAGGCTAACCGGCGTGCCCCCGAAACAAATTCCTTTTGATTTTGAACATCTGCCGGCGCTGGGCGGCGAGGACTTTCTGGTCGCGCCCAGCAACGCCGACGCGGTCGCGTGGGTTGAACGGTGGCCCGACTGGCCTGGACCAGTGCTGTTGATATCTGCGCCCGAAGGTGCGGGTAAGACCCATTTGGCCCACGTGTTTCAGGCTCAAACCGGGGCCCGTTTGGTCACGGTGACCGATTTGCGCGCACAACGCGCCGACGGCGTGTTGGCCGGGGCAAGCGCGGTGGTGTTGGAAGATGTCGAAGCGTTCTTGGACGCAGGCTTGGCCGAAGAACTGCTGCATCTGTACAATCTGGCACGCGAAGAGGATGTGAAAATTCTTATGACTGCGGTGCGCCCGCCGTCGCGCTGGGCCATTGATCTCAAGGATTTGAGCTCGCGCTTGAAAACCGCGCCGGTGGCCGAAATCGGCGCGCCCGACGATGCGCTGCTGACGGCCTTGATCGTTAAGCAGTTCGCGGATCGGCAATTGAGCGTGGACCCGGACGTTTTGACGTATATGCTGGCGCGTATGGATCGGTCGTTTCGCGCCGTACGAAATTTGATCCTTGCCATCGACGAACAGGCCATGGCGCAAAAACGCGCCATCACCGTGCCTTTGGTGCGCGGTGTTTTGGACAAACTTATCGCCAACGATTTGGATGATTAAATGGATTTGGGAGTTAACGGCAATCCCGCCATCGTCTTCGCCACCACTGAAGAAAGCCGCGCGGCGGTGTTGGCGGCATGCCTTGCACCGGACATTTTGTTCAACACCGCCGGTGGTCCGCAGTCGGGCGAATTCGGCGATTTGTGCGCTTACCTGTGCTCGACCCAGGCCGGTTACATCACGGGGCAGAGCGTCCTGATCGATGGCGGGGCCTATCCCGGCACATTTTAACGTTTGCGGCCCTTCGCTTCAGGAGGGCGAAATAGCAAGGATAGCCATGCGTAACGTGACGTATTTCAGTGCGGGTCTGGTTGCGGACTTCGCCATCAGCGATCAGGCGTTCGACAAGTTCCTGATCGATTTGAACGAGGCGGCAAAAATAATTGATCGCTACGGCGAAAGTGACCTGATGAAGGCGCGCACTCTGTTGGACAATTTCATGGCGCGCGCCCAGCAAGACGAAAGTATTGAACAAGGCCCGGGCGAGATTCTGGCGGCGTGCTTCATCTGGAATTTCTTCAACACCAACCCAAACCCGTCGCGGGTGATCACCGGCGATATTGTGCTCGTCGATTTGGACGGCACGCTCACCACGGTCGAATATGCGTCTGCTAAGGATCTGAAAATCGCCCAGCACGATCATGGGCACGATCATGAGCACGATCACGTGCATGGCGACAATTGCGGCTGCGATCACGACCACGACCACAAATAACATTTCAGGTCCGGCGCAAAGGCTGCGCAACCCTTTGCGCCGGGGAAAAAAGAAGCCGTCACCCTGGGGGGACTGGTCGGGTGACGGCCTGAGTTTAGATTGCGTGCATAACGCTTCACAAATCCGACAAAATTAGTCGGGTATAGAGCATGTGGTGCAGCGCACACAACATTTCAATCGTCTTTTTTCCGCATTCTTTGAATTTTTTGCGTCACCCCCGAAAGGGGTGTGCGCGGGCATGACATTTCGCTTGTAAGCGATTAAAGTGGGAGTGGAATTTCATATCCCCACGGTGATGTGTCCGATGACGCGCCCAGCCGGGAAATTCTCCGTGCCATACGTTCACGTCCGTATTCCGTCACCGGGATGCACACTCAAGAGATTTGCATAAATTTTGCGCGCAAGGGTCTTAATCTATGAACACCGTCGACTTCTCCCGGATCAGCTTGAATTCCAGTGACCGCTTCATCAATCGCGAGCTGTCGTGGCTTGCTTTCAACACCCGTGTGATGGAAGAGGCGATGAACGAAAAACATCCGCTGTTGGAGCGGGTGCGGTTTTTGAGCATTTCCGCAGCCAACCTGGATGAATTTTACATGGTTCGCGTGGCCGGGCTGAAAGGTCAGGTGCGCGCGGGCATTGCGACGATTTCCGAAGACGGCTTGACCCCGGCGCAACAGCTGGTCGCCATCAATGACGCAGCTCAGCAATTGATGAAAAGCCAGCAAGATTGCTGGATCGTTCTGAAAGACCTGCTGCACAAAGAAGGCATCAAGGTCCTCAAGCACAAAGAGCTCTCAGATCGCGACACCAAGTGGTTGGAAAGCTATTTCCTCGACCACATCTTTCCGGTGCTGACTCCGCTGGCGATCGATCCCGCGCACCCGTTCCCGTTCATTCCCAACCTGGGCTTTTCGTTGGTGATGTTTTTGCAACGGCGCAACACCGAAGAACAACTGCGCGCGCTTTTGCCGATCCCGCATTTGATCGAACGGTTCGTGCGTTTGCCCGGCGCGGCGATTCGGTTCATTCCCATCGAAGAAGTGGTGGAGATGTTTTTGGACCGCTTGTTCCCCAATTATTTGCCGCTGCAAATTGGCAATTTTCGGATCATCCGCGACAGCGAAATGGAAATTGACGAAGAAGCCGAAGATTTGGTGCGGACGTTTGAAACCGCGCTGAAACGCCGCCGCCGCGGGTCCGTCATTCGCTTGACGCTCAACCAGGGCATGACCGATGAGTTGCGTTCCGTCGTCAGTGATGAAATCGCTGTCGATGAAGAAGACGTGTTCCGCTTGGGCGGCATTCTCGGCATGGCGGATTTGTCGGGGCTGATCGTCAAGGAACGCACCGACCTGTTGTTCGAACCGTTCAATGCGCGCTTCCCCGAACGGGTTCGTGATTTCGGCGGCAACGTCTTTCAAGCGGTGCGCAAGAAAGACCTGATCGTTCATCATCCGTATGAAAGCTTCGACGTGGTGGTGCAGTTTGTGCGCCAAGCCGCGCGCGATCCGAAAGTGGTGGCGATCAAGCAGACCTTGTATCGCACCTCAAACGACAGCCCCATTATTGAGGCTTTGATCGAGGCCGCCGAGGCGGGCAAGTCCGTCACCGCGATGGTCGAGCTGAAAGCGCGCTTCGACGAAGAAGCCAACATCCGTTGGGCCCGCGATTTGGAACGCGCCGGCGTGCAGGTGATTTATGGTTTCATGGACAAAAAGACCCACGCCAAGGTAAACTTGGTGGTGCGCCGCGAAGCCAAGGGGCTGCGCTCGTATGTGCATTATGGCACCGGCAACTATCATCCGATCACGGCGAAAATTTATACCGACTTGTCGTTTTTCACCTGCGATCCGCAGTTGTGCGCCGACGCTGCGCGGTTGTTCAACTATATGACCGGCTACGCCAGTCCCGACGGCATGGAAAAGCTGTATTATTCTCCGCTGACCATGCGCGACCGGCTGGTCGATTTGATCGAAGAAGAAATCGCCAACGCCAAAGCCGGTAAGCCCGCCGGGATCTGGTCGAAGATGAATTCAGTTGTCGATCCGGTGTTGATCGACGCCATGTACCGCGCCTCAAACGCGGGCGTACAGATCGATTTGGTGGTGCGCGGGATTTGTTGCTTGCGTCCAGGGGTCAAGGGCTTGTCGGAAAATATCCGCGTCAAAAGCATTGTCGGGCGCTACTTGGAACATTCGCGCATCGTCGCCTTCGCTAACGGTCAAGAGCTGCCGTCGCGCAGCGCCAAGGTCTATATCTCGTCCGCCGATTGGATGCCGCGCAACTTGTACCGCCGCGTCGAAACTTTGGTGCCGATCGAAAATCCAACCGTGCACCGTCAGGTGCTCGACGAGATCATGGTCTTGAACTTCCGCGATACCGAACAAAGCTGGACCCTGTCGCCGGATGGCTCGTATGAGCGAATCAACCAAGACGGCGGCCTGAATGTGCATCATTACTTCATGACCAATCAGAGCGTTTCCGGGCGCGGCACGGCGGCGCGCGGCACTCGTCCCAAGTCGAGGCGGTCGAGCAAAGCAAAGCCTAAGGCTAAGTCTAAGCCGAGCAAGAGCAACGACTAAAATCGATTGAGCGGGGATGGGATGAATAGAATTGCGAGCGCCAAACCCGGTGAAGCGCATGGGCGCGTCGCCGTGGTCGATATTGGGTCCAACAGCGTGCGTTTGGTGGTCTACGACGCGCCGACCCGGTTGCCGATCCCGATGTACAACGAAAAGGCCCAGTGTGCGTTGGGCCGTGGCTTGGGGGCGAGCGGCGTTCTGCATCCCGGCGGCGTTGAATGCGCGCTGAGTTCGATCAAGCGTTTTGTCGGCTTGGCCAAGGCGATGGGCGTGGAGGAACTGGAACTGGTCGCCACCGCCGCCGTGCGCGAAGCCGCCGACGGCCCTGATTTTGTCGCTCGCATCCACGATGCGCTTGGTCATGACATTCAAATTCTCAGCGGCGAGGACGAAGCGAAGTACGCGGCGTTGGGACTGCTGATGGGCGTGCCTCATGCCGACGGTGTGATCGGCGATTTGGGCGGCGGCTCGCTCGATCTGGTGGGCTTGAACACCGGCACATTCACCGAATCGGCCACCTTGCCGTTTGGTCACATCCGCTTGTCCGAAGCCGCCGAAGGCAATCCCGAACGCGCCCGCGATATCGTCCTTGAAGCCATGTCAGACCTTAAATGGCTGCCATCGGTGAAAGGCCGTACGTTGTACGCGGCGGGCGGTTCATGGCGCGCCTTGGCGCGCATTCTCATCGATCAGACCAGCCATCCGCTGCACGTGGTTGACAACTTCACCATCGATGCCAAGGCGGCGTTGAAAATTTTGCACCTGATCAGCGGCGCGGGGCGCCATTCCTTGGACCTGATTCCCGGGGTGCCGAAAAAACGTATCGAGACCTTGCCGTTTGCCGCCGCCGCGTTGGAGGGCATGCTCAGTGTCAGCCAAGCCTCAACATTGCAATTTTCCGGCTTTGGCATGCGCGAAGGCGTGTTGCTTTCGTGTTTGCCCGACAACATGCGTCATCAAGACCCGCTGCTCAGCGCCTGCAAAACTATGGCGGAGCGCACCGGGCGTTTTTCCGTCAAGGGTCGTGAAATGCTCGAATGGATGACGCCGTTATATCCAGATGAAACACCCGCTGAACAACGTTTGCGCTACGCCGCGTGTTTGATGAGCGACATCGGTTGGAACGAGCATCCCGATTACCGGGCGGAACATTCTTTTCTGCGGGTGCTGCGCATCCCTTACGCGGGGCTGACCCACGCCGACCGCGCGCTGTTGGCGGCGACGGTGTACGTGCGTCAAAACGGCGACCTCGGCGATCCGCTGATCCGTCCGATCCTTGGCTTGCTCGACGTCGGGCAATTGTCGTGGATCAAAGTCACCGGCTTGGCGCTGCGCCTCGCCCACACCATATCGGGCAGCGCGCCGGGCGTGCTGGGCAAAACCCAATTGGACGTTGGCGCCGAAAAGCTCATGTTGCAAATCGAAGAAGAAGACCGCGACGCGCTGCTCAGCGAAGCCGTGCAACGCCGCCTCAAAACGCTGGGCCGGGCATTGGGATTGAAGGGTAAGGCGGAGTGAAAGCCGCAGCCGTGTCGCCGCTTAAAGGGCTTTGTCGTTCAAAACGCCCTGGATGGCGCTGATAATTTCCGGAACTTTAAACGGCTTGGTCAGGTATTGCTTGAAGCCCGCATCCAGACCTTTGTCGATGTCTTTGGGCATGATGTTGGCGCTGAGCGCAAAGACCGGGATGTCTTTGGTTTCGCTCATCTGCCGCAGTGCATTGAGGACCTCAAAACCGTTCATACCGGGAAGGTTGATGTCGAGGATGATGAGATCGGGGTGAGTGGTTTTCGCCATTTGCAAGCCCAATTCACCGGTGTGCGCCGAAATCAAGGTGAGCCCTTCGATGCTGCCTAGGATCATTTCCATCAATTGCAGGTTTGAAGGATTGTCTTCGACATACAGAACCGTGCCGACAATGCGCGCTTGCGGGGCGTTCTCAGGGCGCGATGTATCGGCATCGTTTGCGGGCGCATGCGCGGCGGATTGGGCGAGGGGAAGTTCAATCCAGAAGGTTGAGCCCCTACCGACCTGACTTTCGGCGCCGATGCGACCGTGCATATATTCGATCAGTTTTTTGGTGATGGTGAGGCCGATGCCCGTGCCTTCGATCTCTGACTTTTCCGCCCTCAGCCGGTTGAACGGCTCGTATAGTTCCGGCAGCATATCCTTGGGGATGCCCATGCCGGTGTCGGTGACGGAAACGCGCAGCATGCCATCCGCCGTTTCGTCGCAGTCCATGATGATTTTACCGTTCTCAACGTTGTATTTGACGGCATTGGACAGCAGATTGAGCAACGATTGCTTGAAGCGGGTGTAATCTGCGCGCACCGTTGCCGTGGTCTTGCAACCGGCATTGGTGAGCACTGTGACGCCACGTGCGCCGGCGATCGTTTCGATCAGGGCAAAGCACTCATCCACTATGCTCGAAACCTTGATGTCTTCTATCGACAGGTCGACCTTGCCTTCTTCAATTTTGGTGAGGTCGAGCACGTCATTGATCAATTCGAGCAGGTGGTGCCCCCCCTTCAGGATTTGATCGACGCATCTCTTTTGATTTTCCGTCAACGGCTCACTGGGATTGAGTTCAAGCAATTGGCCAAAACCAAGAATGGCGTTCATCGGCGTGCGTAATTCATGGCTCATGGACGACAGAAAATCGGACTTGCTGCGGCTCGCAACTTCCAGCCTTTCGACCGTTTGACGTAACTCCAGCTGTGAGACGACTTGCCGGGCAAGCACTTCCAAGGCCTTTTTTTGGTCCTCAGAAAGCGTCCGCGGTTCGTTGTCGACGATACACAAGGTGCCGATCCGCAAATCGCCCGACATGATCAGCGGCGCCCCGGCGTAAAACTTGACTTGAGGCCCTCCCGTAACCAGAGGATTGTCGTGAAAGCGCTCGTCTTTGGTGGCGTCTTCGATGACGGTCACATGATTGTCGAGGATCGCATGCGGGCAGAACCCCAATTCGCGAGTCACTTCGTTGGCGTCTAACCCATGGTGGGACTTGAGGAATTGGCGGTCTTTGTCAATTAAGCTGATCAGCGCGATTGGCACATCGCAAATTTGTGCGATGAGGTGCGTGATGTCGTCGTAAGCCTGCTCTTCCAGAGTGTCTAGAATGTTGAGTTCGTAGAGCTTTTCGAGGCGAAGGTGCTCGTTTTCTGGAAGCGGCGCGGGTATCATTGATCTTGGCCTTTTCGGGCGGGGGTTGGCTTTTTCAGCAGGGTAAAAAGCTGAACGTCAATGCTTTGTGCTGATCATATCGAAAAATATACCGTCTAAGAAGAGGGTAGAAATTGTGGGTGATCTCACAGCTCGTATGCGCCGCGCATTTCCTCAATGGATTTGAGTTTCTCATCCAGACGCGACCAGTCGTCATGTAGCGCGATTGCATCCCAAATGTGTTCAACCTCGTCGATCAGCATGGTGCAAGGGTGGTCGTTTTGAAAATAGACGTGGTCGGTATCGACGCCATCTGCGGGCGCGCAAGTGGCGAGGTCCCGAACCAGTTTTTCCAATGCGGTGTCGGCGTAGGTCTTTTTCGCGATGTCCTTGCGGGCGGACGCGCCGCCACCGTAGCAATCGAAAAACAGCTGTTCGAATTTGACGCCGTTCACGGCTGCTTTGGCCATGGCGGGGAACAGGCGGTGGCCGAGTTCCAGGCGTCTGCCGTCTTGCGTCGAAATGCCAAGGCGCCGGGTGAGGGCGGTGTTGAGCGCGCTGTTGAAAGCGTCGTCAAATCCGCTCAACGCATTCGACAGGTCCTGTTCGGCGGCGAACGGCGCGAAGCATTCGGCCAAACGGCTAACGTTCCACAACACCGCTTCGGGCTGGCGGCCAAAGGCGTAGAGACCAAAATCGTCAAAATACGCGGCGGTGAAAGTGGGGTCCATCTGGTCCATAAAACGCCATGGGCCATAATCGAAACTTTCGCCGGTGATGTTGATGTTGTCGGTATTGAGCACGCCATGCACAAAGCCCGCAGCGGTCCAGTCGGCGGCGGTGGCGGCGGTGTTGCGCACGACTTGCGCCACCAAGGCTACGGCCAGTTCCGCCATCGGCGCATCGGCGTTTACATCGGGCAGGTAATATTTGGCGGCGTGACGGGCCAAGGTCTCAATCGCATCTAAGTCTTCATGGTAAGCGTGGCGTTGAAAGCTGCCAATCCGCACATGGCCATGGGACAAGCGCACCAGCACGGCGCTGCGCGTCGGCGAAGGCTCGTCGCCGCGGGTCAGCGCTTCGCCGGTTTCCACCACGGAAAAGGTTTTGGAGGTATCAACCCCCAACGCTTCAAGCATTTCGGTGGCGAGGATTTCACGCACCGCGCCTTTCAGCGTCAGCTTGCCGTCGCCACCGCGCGACCACGGCGTGCGGCCGCTACCCTTGGTGCCGAGATCGAGTAAGCGGCCATCGTCGGGGGCGCGCAATTGGGCGAACAAAAAGCCGCGCCCGTCGCCCAGGTCTGGGTTGTAATGGCGAAACTGGTGGCCGTGATAAGCCAGAGCGATGGGCTCAGGCAGACTATCGGGCAGGGCTTTGAACTTTGCGAAATGGTCTGTCCATGCCTCATCGCTCAATTCATCTAGGCCGACGTGATGCGCCCAGCGTTGGTTGCGAAAACGCAAATCATGACGTGGGAACGGGGCGGCGGGGACAGGCTGGAAAAAACGCGTTCCCAGATCGAGGTGAGCGGTCGAAGCGTTGTAACGTGATGGCGCGCGCATGGTCAGCCTTTAAACGTTGGGTCGGGGGTGCGCTATATGTGAGGTGAGATAGGTTTGGTTTCAACCACGACGTTAATGGGGTTTTCGCCACACCGTCGCCAACCACGGCTGTTGGTCGCGGGGTAAACCGGGCGGGCGGAAATAATGCCGGATCTCAACAAAACCGGCGGTAATGACGAAGTCGCGCCAAGTCTCTAAATCGTGGTAACACCCATAACGTTCTTGATTGAAGCCTTCTTGATTTTCGCCGCGCGGGTTGGAGCAAAACAGAACCCCACCGGGTTTAAGCGTGGCGAATAGCGCACTGAGCACACGGGGAACCTCTTGGCTGGGGACGTGAAACAGAGATGCGTTGGCGAACACGCCGTCAAAGCGCTGGGGTGGTAAATCCAGGGCGAGGAAGTTTTGACGCCACACCTCGCAGCCGGTTTCGCCATGGGCCATATCGACAAATTCTTTTGATCCGTCGAGACCGATAGCCTCGACCCCCTGGGACTTGAAATAGGCTAAATCGCGTCCCGGTCCGCAGCCCAGATCCAGCACGCTGTGGGGCGGCTCATCGTGAAGTTCGCTGAGTAAGGCCTCGTAATTTTGCGTCACGTCGTGATCCCAGGTGCCCGCGCGAAAGCCCTCGGCGGATTTGCCGTAGTGGTTCAGAGTGCGCTCGGCGGCATGGTGTAAAGCATCGTCATTCAATTTTGCGGACATGCGGGAAACCCTTTCAGCTATTTCTTCCGTTTGCATTCACGTCGAATTGCAACGCGGCCAGATGTGCATAGAGCGGGCTTGTTTCGAGCAGTTCTTTATGGGGGCCGGTGGCGACGATGCGGCCGTGATCGATCACCGCGATGCGATCCGCGTTCACCACGGTGGCGAGGCGATGCGCGATCACCAACGTGGTGCGTCCGGCCTTGAGCGTTTCCAGCGCGGCTTGCACCAGACGTTCATTTTCCGCGTCGAGCGCACTGGTGGCTTCGTCCAACAACAAAACGGAGGGATCGCGCAGCAACGCCCGCGCCAGCGATATGCGTTGGCGTTGCCCGCCCGACAGGCGCACGCCCTTTTCGCCCAAAAAGGTCGCGAAACCTTCAGGCAATTGGTCGAGGAACTCAGCCGCCGCCGCCGCCTCAGCCGCTTTGCGCACGGCGGCGTCATCGGCGTCGGGACGGCCGTAGCGGATATTGTCCCAACCACTGGCGCCGAACAGCACCGGGTCTTGCGGCACCAAAGCAAAGCGCTCGCGCACGGCTTTGGGATCGACGTCGCGCACATCGACGCCATCAAGCGTGACGCGACCTTCAAGCGGATCGTAAAACCGCAACAGCAATTGAAACACCGTCGATTTTCCGGCGCCCGACGGCCCCACCAGCGCTAAGGTTTCGCCGGGTTTGACGTCGAGGGTGAAGTCAGACAGCGCCGCTTGGTCGGGGCGCGACGGATAATGGAAGGTGACGTTTTGAAAACTGACTTCGCCGCCTTTGCCAAGGGCGGGGGTGGGCAGGGCTTTGGGCTGCGCCGGGGGCTTGATGTCGGTCTCGGCTTCCAGCAATTCGATCAAGCGTTCGGTGGCTCCTGCGGCGCGCTGGAGCTCGCCGTAGACTTCGCTCATCACGCCGACGGAAAAAGCCACCAGAGTGGCGTAATAAATGAATGCCGCCAGTTCGCCGCCGCTGATCTCGCCGGCCAACATTTGCCGTCCGCCGACCCACAAGATCACCCCGATGGCGCCGAACACCAACAAGATCACAACCGACATCAAGGCGGCGCGGGTGCGGATGCGGGTGATGGCGACCTCGAACGCATTGGTGACTTCCGCGCCGAAACGTTTGCGGTCGACGTCTTCGTGGGTGAAGGCTTGCACCGTGGACATGGCGTTGATGGTTTCTTCGGCGAACGCACCGACGTCGGCGACGCGGTCCTGGCTGGCGCGCGACAGCTTGCGCACGCGCCGCCCAAAAATCAGAATCGGCACCACAACCACCGGCACCACCAGCAACACCATCGCGGTGAGACCCGGATTGGTGATGAACAGCATGATCACGCCGCCGACGAGATTGAGCGCATTGCGCAACGCCACCGATGCGCTTGACCCGATCACCGATTGCAGCAAGGTGGTGTCGGTGGTCAAGCGCGACAGCACCTCGCCGGTTTTGGTGGTTTCAAAAAATCCGGCATGCAGGCTCATCACCCGGTCGAACACCGCTTGGCGCAAGTCCGCCACCACCCGTTCGCCCAGCCACGAGACCATGTAAAAGCGCGCATAGGTGCCCAGCGCCATGATCACCGATAAGCCCAGCAGGAAATACAACGCACGATCCAGCGCTGCGGCGTCGCCATTGCCGAAGCCGCCGTCGATCAACCCTTTGAGGCCCTGGCCCAGTCCCAGAACCGCCAGCCCGGTGACGAGCAGCGCCGCGATGGCCGCGAAGACGCGCGGCGTATACGGCTTTAAAAAGCCGGCGGTGCGACGGAGATAGCGAAAGTCACGGCTTTTGGGCCGGTCGAATGCTGCGGTGTTTCTGGCCAATGGCTGATATCCCGAGTAAACGTGAGGTCCGCTTTATATGGGCGTGTCGGGTGTCTTGAGCAACGGGGCGATCAATCGCCGTTGGAATTGTCCAGAAGAATGACTTTTTTATTCTTGATCGCCAGCCCCATTTCGCCGGAACGCAGTTTGACGGCGGCTTCGCCGAACATCTCAAAGCGCCAGCCCTCCATCGCATCGACCTTGGCGTCCGCGCCGAATGCGGCGATGTGGTCGATGTCGGAAGAATTGGCGATGAGCTTTTGCGCCACGCCGGTTTCTTCGCAGATCATCTTCAAAAAGACTTTCAACAAATCCGACACCGGACCGATGCCGGACGGCAGGTCGACTTTTTTCGGCGGTTGGGGCAGTTCGCTTTCCGGGATCGCCAGCGCGCGTTCAACGGCCTTGAGAATTTCCGCACCGCCCGCTCCCTTGGCCATGCGATCGCCAAGCCCACGGGTGCGCGCCAGATCGTTGGCGTTTTTCGGCGCGTGGTGGGCGATTTCCATCAGTGCGTCGTCGCGCAGAATGCGGTTGCGCGGCATGTCGCGGCGCTGGGCTTCGCGTTCGCGCCACGCGGCCAGTTCTTTGAGCAACGCAGCCACGCGGGGTTTGGGATTGCGCGCTTTGATGCGTTTGTAGGCCAGATCGGGGTTGCCTTCGTAGGTGCTGGCCGATTGCAGCACCGCCATTTCCGACTCCAGCCACGATTCGCGACCATTGCGTTCCAACTCTTTGGTTAGCTTGCGGTAAGCGTCGCGCAGATGGGTGACGTCGGACAGCGCATAATTGATCTGCTTGTCCGAAAGCGGACGGCGCGACCAATCGGTAAAGCGCGACGATTTGTCGATGCGCGCCTTGGTCAGCTTGGCGATGAGATTTTCATAACCGACTTGATCGCCGAAGCCGCACACCATCGCCGCGACTTGGCTGTCGAACAGCGGCGCGGGGACGTGGCCCATCAGGTGGTAGAAAATTTCCAAATCTTGGCGTGCGGCGTGGAAAACCTTGAGCGTTTCCGGCGCATCCATGAGATCGAACAGGGGCGCAAGGTCGATGCCCGGGGCCAGCGCGTCGATGGCGGCGGCGTCGTCGGGGCCTGCGACTTGAACCAGACACAGTTGCGGCCAGTAGGTGCTTTCGCGCATGAACTCGGTGTCCACGGTGACGAAGGGCAACCCTTTAAGTGAATTGCAGAACTCGATCAGTTCCGCTGTTTTGGTGATTAATGTCATGATGGGTCCGCTTTTACACGGTTTTGACGAGATTCGAAACCGTCAAATAAATGCTACGTTTGCAAATCTATTACACCCCACTACCTTTATGGTGATTTTCGGCAGTGAATTGACGCAAAGGTGGGGGTAAAGGGTGGAAATGATCGACTTGAACGCCGCTAAATTGCAAGACATCATCGGTCGGCCCGTCAGCCAGGAGGAGTCCTGGGATGTGGCGGAACATTTGTTGGCGTGCCTTACGCATGTGAGCAACGCGCGGCCTTTGTTTGGGGTGTTTTGTACGGAAACGGGACAGTTGACGTGGACGGCTGGCGGGGCTGAGTTCCATCAATTTTTAGATGGCGCTGAGCTGGATCAAGGCATTTCCCATTTCGAGCCGTTGATGGCGGCGTTCGGCATCGCCCCGGACGTGTCCAATACGGTCGTTCAAGACGCAAGCCAGCTTTCGCCAGGCGCAGCCATGACGGTCATGAACCCGTTGTCGGGCATCAACGCCAAACGCTTTCGCGTGGTGTTGCGGCGACGCTTGGCGCCTCGCCAGCGTCAGGTCCAGTTTTCAATCTTCGATGTAACGGCGTTTCAAGAAACGGCGCGACGCACCCGCACGATGGCGGCGGCTTTGGTCAAAGCCCTCAACGCCCCGGTAGACGATCAACAGAGCGCGCGCGACCTATTGGACGGGGTCGCCCAGGATTTGCAGCGGTTGTTCACCCTTGAGGGGGATGAGGCGATCTCGACGTTGGCTAGAGATATGAGCGCGCGCGTGACGATGGCGACGGATCGCATGGTCGCGATGCTGCGCACGTTCGAAGTGGGCGACGCAAGCGATCATTGGCGACCCGTTGATCTGAACCCCCGACTGCGTCCGGTGATTGCCGCGCACAATGTGCCGGTCAACGATTGGCATGAACTGCACAGCGAGGTGGTGCGCACGGTGGACGGCGTTCCGGCACTGATCCCGGAGCTTGCCGAACAGGTTATTCACGCCCACAGCTTTGTGAAAAATGCCGCCAGCACCATGCTGATTTCACCGACGCAAGACCGTTTTTTCGCCCTCAATGGCCCGTCGGCGGAACGCCATTTCGCCACCGTTGAAGATTTCGTACGCGCCATTGGGGTGGAAGAAAATTCCACCCGGACGGCGGTCGAGTTCTTCTCCAACCTTAAAAACGAACCCGCGCTGAGTTTGTTCGCGGTGAACGGTGAGAATGTCGAGGCTTTGGGGCGTCCCGGTCTGTATGGCGGTTGGCAGGCGATGCTGACGCCGGTTTCCGCCCACGGCGCCGCGCGTGGGCGGGGCGACGGCGTGGATGTGCGCGGCTTGTTCCACGGCCTTAAAAACCTGCTGTTGCACCTGCAGGTGTTGTATGTGGTGCACACCCGCGCCGATGTGGACCAAGTCCACGCGGGATTGAGCGAGGCGGCGGAGAAAATCGCCGCGCGCCTCAGCGATCTCGACGCCATCGCCCAGACGGGTCAGCGCATGCGCACCCATGAAGAAGAAACCGTCGCCCAGTGGCTGGCGGCGGCCAAGCGTGTCGGCGATGAGCACGGTGGCGAGGTTGAGGTGATTTGTGATGGCATCGACCGCACGGTGTTCACCGATGCGCCCTCTGAAATGGAAGACACTCTGGAAGAATTGGTGCGCAACGCTTTTCAGCACGGCGCCAAAACGGTCCAGGTCGGCGCGTTGGGGCGCGGCGATCACTTGTGCCTCAATATCACCGACGATGGACCCGGCATGTCGAACGAGAAACTCAATCAGGTGAAACGGGTGCTGAAAAACAGAGCTTACGATCCCGATTTATCCACCCGCAAAGACGGCACCGGCAATGGTCTATTAGCTGCCGCGAACGCGGTCTCACGCTTTGTCGATGGGCAACTCAGCGTCGATCCGGGTCCGGGCGGGCGCGGTGTGCAAATCGGTATTTCCATGAAGCTGCCCGCGTGATCTGACTTTATTGTCGTCGAGTTACAGTCTTTCCTTGACAAACCGCCCTCAAAGGTGTGCTTTTGCGCCGATTTCACGCGTGTTTGCGCGTTCGTTTTTGGGCGCTTTTCGTCCTGTTGTTTTAAGAGATGTAAGGATCATCGATGCACCCCTACCGTACACACACCTGTGGCGCGCTCCGTCTTGAAGATGCGGGCGTTGAGGCACGTATTTCGGGCTGGGTGCATCGCAAACGCGATCACGGCGGGCTGTTGTTCGTCGATGTGCGCGATCATTACGGCATCACCCAGGTGGTGATCGATTCGTCTCACGAGCTGTTCACCGCCGTCGAAGCGGCGCGCCCCGAAAGCGTCATCACGGTGACCGGTAAAGTCGTTCAGCGCAGCGAAGACACCGTCAACCGCGAACTGCCGACCGGCGAAATCGAAGTGGTGGTGCAGAGCTATCACCTCGAAAGCGCCGCCGACGTTCTGCCCATGCAGGTCGCGGGCAACGAAGACTATTCCGACGAGATGCGTCTGACCCACCGCTATTTGGATTTGCGCCGTGAAAAGGTTCACGCCAACATCGTGCTGCGCAGCCAAGTGATCGCGTCGATCCGGCGGCGCATGACGGATCAGGGCTTCTTGGAAATGCAAACCCCGATCCTGACCGCCAGCTCACCGGAAGGCGCGCGCGATTATCTGGTGCCGTCGCGCATCCACCCCGGTCAGTTTTACGCGTTGCCTCAGGCGCCGCAGCAGTTCAAGCAGCTGTTGATGGTTTCGGGTTTCGATAAGTACTTCCAAATCGCGCCGTGTTTCCGTGACGAAGACGCCCGCGCCGACCGTTCACCGGGCGAGTTTTATCAGCTCGATTACGAAATGGCCTACTGCACCCAGGACGATGTGTTCAACGCGATTGAGCCGGTGCTGCACGGTATTTTCGAAGAATTCGGCAATGAGCGCGAAGTTACCCCGTTCCCGTTTCCGCGCATCGCTTACAAAGACAGCATGCTCAAATACGGTTCTGACAAGCCCGATCTGCGCAACCCGCTGATCATCACCGACGTCACCGAACACTTCGCAGGCGGCGGTTTTGGCTTGTTTGCCTCCAACATCGAAAAGGGCTCCGTGGTGCGCGCCATTCCGGCGCCGGGCGCGTCTGAAAACCCGCGCAGCTTCTTTGACAAGCTCAACGACTGGGCGCGTGAAGAAGGCATGGGCGGCCTGGGCTATATCATCTACAACGCCGATGGCACGTCCAAAGGTCCGATCGCCAAGAACCTCGACGACGATCGGGTCGCGGCCATCAAAGCCCAGACCGGCGCCAAAGATGGCGACGCGGTGTTCTTCGTCTGCCAAACCGAAAACTTGGCGGCCAAGTTCGCCGGGTTCGCCCGCGATAAAGTCTGCGACGTGTTGGATATTCGCGAAAGCGGCAAGTTCAAGTTCTGCTGGATCGTCGATTATCCGATGTACGAACTGGACGAAGACACCGGCAAGATCGAATTTTCGCACAACCCGTTCTCCATGCCCCAAGGCGGTATGGACGCATTGCTCGGCGATAACCCGCTCGACGTGCTCGCGTATCAATACGACATCGTGTGTAACGGCGTTGAGTTGTCTTCGGGCGCGATCCGAAATCACTTGCCGGAGATCATGTATAAGGCGTTTGAAATCGCCGGCTATTCCAACGAAGTGGTCGAAAAAGAATTCGGCGGCATGCTCAGCGCGTTTAAATTCGGCGCGCCGCCTCACGGTGGTTCCGCACCGGGCATCGATCGCATGGTGATGCTGTTGGCCGACGAGCCCAACATCCGCGAGATCATCGCCTTCCCGATGAACCAGCAAGCCCAAGATCTTTTGATGGGCGCACCAGCCAACGTGGAGCCTGAACGTTTGCGCGAACTGCACATCAAGCTCGCACCGTTGCCCAAAGCGGAAAAGAAAAGTGAAGAGGGCGAAGGCGAAAGCTAGGCCATACCGCCGATACCAATTGCAAAACCGCCCGGTTCACATCGGGCGGTTTTTTTGTTGGCGGCCCAAAACCTAGGCAAACGTTATGCAGTCGCTTGACGCAGGATCACCGAAGATCTTTTTTCCCTGAAGGAATGTCGGCATTTTGGGCTTCTGAAAAATTGGCAAACGACATGGTCACCGAGGCGAGTTCAACATCCATAAAATTTGCGCCGCGCACATTTGCGCCGCGTAAAATGGAGCCGCACATGATGGCTCCCGTTAAGTCAGCATTTTCGAGATTGGCCTGACGCAAGTCTGCATCAATCATGAAGATGTCCTGCATTTTGGCGCCAACCAGTTTTGCTTCTCTCAAGTTCGCCAAGTCCAGGCTGGCATGCACCCCATTGTCGGTGCTGGTGATGATGGCGTCGGTTAGGTCCGCCTCGCTCATCAACGCCGTGTTCATTTGGCAGTTACACAGATTGGCGCGCCGCATATCCGCACGGCGGAGGTTCGTGCCAATTAAATTTGCGTTCTGAAAATTAGCATCCGGCATCGTGGCTTCGTTGAAGCATGCATGGGCTGCATTGGCATTGCTCATATCGACGCCATTCAGGTTTGAGCCGTGGAGGTCCACGTTCCGCAAATCAGCTTCGACAAGTTGAGCGCCGGTAAGGTCACAGCCATCCATGACGGCTGCCTGTGAGCGGTTTTCGTGACCAAGGCGTGTTTTTCGAAGGTCCGCTTTGGTGAACTTTGCCCCCGACATCTGGCAGTTGTACATCACGGCACCTTGCAGAACGGCATCCGAAAAATCAGCTCCGCGCAGATCTGCGCCGACGAATAAAGCGCCGCTCAGGTCTGCATGAGAAAAATCCGCCTTGCGCAGGTCTGCGTCCCTCAGGTCGGCCCTTATCATGGTCTCTGTAAGGAGTTGGAAAAGGACGTCACCTGTTTCTTTGTTCAGGATGTTAAGCATCACCTTCTCCTTTTCTGTTATCGCGAAAAAAGTTCAAGAGCGCGCTCCCGACCTTATCGAGTCCAGCTAAACAGTGACGGTGTGCACCAAAGAATAGTCCCCCCACAAATTCGGCCGCCACATTAGTGGCAGCTAATATTGTAGCACGAAGAGGGGTATTCGCCCACATGAGAGGTGTCGCGTTGCACTATTGCGAACGCCAACACGGTTATCTTTTCGCAAAGTTGCTCGATGCCTGTCATGGACACAGCGCCGCGTAGCTATTTATCCTCAAGTCAAATGATCGGCGGCGTTGAAATAGGGCAGGTTGTCTTTCGCAGAGCAGCCAAGCATGGCGAGCCTTTCGGCAATTTTGATGGCTTTTTGGTATTTGCGTTCATTTTCAGCGGGGGTGTTGGTTTGAAAGGCCAGCCCGCACAGTGAAATTCCATAATGGGCCTGTAAGGTCCTAATTTTTTTGCCCGCAAGCATGCCATCTGCGATCAGCGACAGTTCAAAATCTTCCTGTTTTTTAATCCAGAACTGATGTTTCACGAGATAGGCGCGGATGTGCGCTTCGGCGGCCAAGGCGGCGTCCCAATAGTCGGATTCTGATTTTGTCTCATCGCCTGAAACCTCAGCGAACGCCATGCAGAATCCAAGAAACACCTTCTCTTGCTCGGTTGCCGATTTCCACGCCGTCCCGCCAAGGCTTTCCCAAACGGATAAGTTCATCTCGCCATAAACCTTTGGCGCGCGCTCAAAGAACAACCGATGCAGTCCGCCTTCGTTCAGCGAACTGTCGAGCTTTTGTTCTTTGTAGATATCGGTTGCCGCATACGTGCCGCAGACCGGGCAGGTGTCGTCTGCATAGGCGTTTTTGCGATAGATATGAGAACAGCGCATTTTGTTCGCCAACTCATTTTTACACAGCAAATAGGTGTCGTGGACTTCCTCGCCGTCTTGCTGTTTACCGATCCAGTTGAACCGGTTCATGTATTTCACATGGGAACGGCGCGTGCTCCACAAGCTCCATTCCAGTTTTTCCACCGGGCCGAATGTGCTCCAGTTGGAGCTGACATCGATGACGACGCATTTGTCCTTGCCCGGCGCGGAGCGCAAGCCACGGCCCACCGACTGGCCCCACAGCACCTTTGATAAGGTTGGACGAAGGTGGACGATGATGTTGCAGTGCGGATTGTCCCAGCCCTCGGCGAGCACGCCCACGGAGACCATAGCCTCAATTTCGCCGCTCTCGTGGCGGGCCAAAAGCTCCATGCGTTCCTTGATCGACGTCCCGGCGGTGATGATCGCGGCTTTGATGTCGAATTCTTGGATTTTTCCCAAGGTGGCTTCGGCGACGCTGATGTCGGCGCAGAACCAGGCCGAGATCGGCTTGCCGGACACTTTCAAACGTTCTTCGTTATAGCTCCACATCGCATAGTCGATCATCGATGATTTGATGATCGCGGGGGCCAGTCGGGTGACGGGGAAATCACCCGAACTGACATCGATGCTGGTGAGGTCCAGGTCGTGCACAAAATGGGGCCGGTAGACCGGCTGCACCAAAACGCCCTCTTCAATGAGATCTTCAATATTTGCGCAATCGATAATCGTGTCGAAGGCGAGGTTAAGCTGGTCGCGCTGATCGTTGGTGATGCGTTCCGGCGACGCCGTCAGGCCAATGAAGTGCGCGTCGGGTTTGCCGTTTTCTCTGAAATTGTCGAGGATTCGTTTGTAGGCTGTTCCATTGGGCGACACGCGGTGCGCCTCATCGACAATGATGAGATCGGCTTTGGATATGGCGTCCGCCAACATTTCCTTAGCGCGCATGTTGGTCGAGAGTAAAATATCGTACCCCTCAAAAGCATGGCCCGTGTCCGATACCGCCAATTTGCGAACGCTGTGTTTGCGGCTCAAGGCCTTTTCGAGTTGTTCCAACAGCACGAGCCGGTGGCACAGCACGACAATCTTTTGGTCCTTATAAAATCGCTCGACGATCTCGCTTGCGAGCACGGTCTTGCCCGCGCCGGTTGGCGCTTTCAGAATAAATCTGCGGTATTGGCTAATGATCGTCGGAAAACTATCGATGATTTTTTGTTGCCAATTTCTGAGATGCATTGAAAGCCTATTCGTCAAATGGGTGACCGCGCCCTCTATAAGGGGATGTCAGGGACAATGAGCGTGAGTTGGAGGCGAGCCTTTGGTCGTCCACCACGCATCAAAGCGCAAACGGACAGCTTATACTGAACAATAGCTCAGGTTCACAGCGTTTTTTCGTGGTCGCCGTGATCTCACAGATATTGGTGCGCGCTTACGGCTAGGCGCAGCCTGTTGGCGTCCGTGCGGATTAGCGCTTCTGAATTTTTTCCAAAAACGCGTCCAGCGCCCGCCGTCCGGCTTTGATGGCAGCGGGTTGTAGGTCGGGTGCGGCTTGGAGTTCGGCGCGCACGTCAGCGGGCTGGAACGCGCAGATGGCGTTCCATTGTTGCTTGGCTTTGTCCATGTCTTGGATGGCGCCCGCGTCTTCGAGCAGCTTGCGCACGGTGGGGTAGGGATTGCGTGCGGTGTAGTAGGCTTGGCTTTGGTGCATGGGGGCCCATGAAAACGGGCTGGTGAAGATTTTCGGATTGCACGCAAAGGCGCTTTGGCGCGCGGCGAAGACGCTGTAGGTCCATGGCGTGATGGCGTTGTCGTCGGGCTCATTGAGCGAGATCGCGACGCTTGGTTGCGCCAACAAGGTAGCGACGATTTCGCTGAAGCCCATATAGGCGGCGAGGCTCAGCGGGGTTTTGCCCCACTTGTCCTTTTGCGTCAGGGCGTTGAGGTTGGCGCCCTTTTCGATGAAGGTCTGTAGGTCGTTCACGGCGGCGCGGGTGGCGATGTCGTAATCGGCCAGGGTTTTGGTGGTTTGACCGATGGCGGTGATGCGCAGACGCAATTGACCGATGATTTGGTGCGGCGTCTTAAGCGTTTCCGCCGCTTGAGCGCCAAAAGACAGGGCCAAGCCCATGAGGATCACGGCAACGATGGGTGATGGTTTCATGCTTTAGGCCCTCATGTTCAGCGCACGCAGCGCACCGCATTGTATATCCGCACTTCGTCTTGCTGCCCACCTAGCGACGTCCAGCGGTTGGGGTCGCCGGTTTTGGGGTCGCTGCGTTGCGCGCCCGCACCGTGGGTGTCGACGCCTTGGCTTGAGACGCATTTGCCAAAGCACACGTAGGACGCCATCGATATGTTGTCGCCATGGGTGGTGGAAGACCAGTACCATGCTTTTTTGTCGCTTTGCTTCAAGTAGCGCTGATCGAGCGCCGGATCGTTCTTGGTATAATCGACGATGGATTGCAGCTCCTTGACGTTGGGCAAGCGCCAGTCGTTATGCCCGGCGAGGGTGAGGCTTTCGCAATAGTCCAAAGCGTTCACCCAATCGCGGGTTTGACCGTCGTCCGATTGCTGCCACGTCAGACCTAAGGCGCGATCTGACACGGTGCCGTCGCCGTTATTTTGAAAGTCGTTCGCGCCCCACTCAGGGCCGCTGACGCAGCGATAAAACAGGCTGTTTTTGCCGCGTGTCGGGGCTTGTTTGATGTGCCCGTCGAGGAAGTTGTAAAAGAACGCCGCCTCGACGCCGGGGCGGCCGTAGTGCACGCCGGTGTATATCGTCGAGGACCAGGTCTGGCCCATCATCTGAGTGGAGTGGGTAGAGGCGAAACGGTCCCCCTGCAAAACGCTGGCATCGGGCGCGGCAAAATCGAACACGTCGTCGATGAAAAAGTGACGTTTTTGCGAACCGCGAAAGTCAGCCAGCGAGAACAGTTCCTTGATGGTGGGCAGTCGCCAATCGGAACGCCCGCCCAGTGTGAGGGCGCGGCACGCGCTTTTGGCCTCGCCATAGCCGATGCGCTTGGCGTGGTGGGCTTTTTCCCACAGCAAACCGGTGAGGTTGTCGGTGATGGCGCCGTTGGCGTTGTCGGTATAGTTGGGGGCGGGGCCGTTATAGTGCGCGTCCTGGCCGTACAGAGCCTGTCCCTCGCTGGGGCAAGGCGATTTTGCGGTGGTGGAAAAGCAGCTGCCTTGCTGGGTGTCGGGCACCCGGCTGGTGACGGTCTTAGCCCTGCTGAATTTGGCGTCGATGTCTGCGCCACGCGAACGCATGTCTTGTGGGCTACCCATCTGGCCCCCCGCTTGGGGAGGACCGCCTTGCGGCATGCACAGCAGCATGTGGGGTTGTTGGGGCGGCGAACCGCAAGCCCCCGCCATTTGACCACGCGGGGTTTGGAACTGACAGGTCGCGCCTTGCGATTTTCCGGCGCACGCTTGGCGGGCCTCAGGTGGTGGACCCATCCTCATGCCGTCTTGAGGGCTTCCACCGGGCATGCCTTGAGCCCAAGCGCTCACGGTCAGTAAGCTCAGGTATATCCCCCATAACACCGCGCGCAGGTATTGCATGCGCTCCCCCCCCCAAAAATGAAAATGCCGCTGCGTGCAGTATGTCACGGCAGCGCGGGCGAGGTAAGGTGTCCCACCCTTCCGCCGGGTGCTGAGCGGAGCGTGGCGGGGAGGGTGGGACGGGCGGTCCCTCGATCAGAAGGGACCTGTGGTTAGGCGAGCAAGCTCGCGGGTGGCTCGATGCGGCGTAAAACCGAAAGGATATGTAGGGCGTGTTCTTTGGCGCGGCTTTTCGCCGGCGCGAAACGACGTTCGAACTCGAGCTTTTGTTCCCACACGCGCACGTAATCGCGCGGTTGATCGGGCAAGGGCTTTTCACCGGTGAGTGCGCCGATGGTGCGGGCGAAATCGGGGTGCAGATCTGGTTGGAAAACCAGCTCGACGTGTTCTTCCCAGCTCAAAATGCCGCTGGCGTAAAGGTCCAGACTGAGCACTTGCATTTGCCGGGGCGATATGGCGCGGGCGTTGATGTCGGCGATGATTTGCTTCAGCGGGCTTTCCGTCAGCTGCAGCCCAGAACCCGGCGTCTCTTGCGGCGGTTTGGCGGGTTCGAACACCACCACGTTGCGTCCCGGGGAGGACGCCGTTTCGCCTTGGGTAGGCCAGATGACGGGGGTGGGTGGGGTTCTCACGGCTTGCGCCTCCGTCGCGTCATCTCCATTTTGGCATTATCCCTGGTGTGGTCCCTGGCGCAGTATAAAAAAACCCGCCCGGCCACGTTTGTGGCGGTGGGCGGAAGTTTGGGGTTGAAGGGCTGGGTGGTCATAGAGGCGCCTGTCCGTTCGACGGTTGATCGTTTTGAAGTGTTGGCGTTAGCGAAGCTCCGTGACGGTGTTGCCCGCATTGGCGCCGTCTTTGGTGGTTTTTGTGCGGACGCGCTTGGACTCGTACATGGCGGTGTCGGCTTTGATCAGCAGTTTTTTATGGCAATCGTCCGGACCAAAGCGCTGAAAGCCAAGGCTGGCGCGCACGGCAATGTGTTTGTCGTTCCAGTTGACGTATTTGGTGTTGAGGATGTGTTTGAGAACCTCGGCCCGTTCCAAGCCGTTTTCCCAATCGGTGCGGGTGAGCAGCACGGCGAATTCGTCACCGCCCACGCGCGCCACCAGATCATGCGGACGGACATTTTCGTGCAAGATGTCAACCACTTCACACAACACATGGTCGCCTGCGGCGTGACCGTAGGTGTCGTTGATGGGCTTGAAGCCATCCAGATCGACGTAAATTAAAACGCCTGTTTCCCCGTAGCGGTTGGCGGCGGCCAAAACGCGCTGGAATTCTTGTTCGAAACCACGACGATTATAGGCGCCGGTCAGTTCGTCTGTGCTTGCGATGCGTTCAATTTCTTCTATGCGTTGAGATTGCGTGAGCAGTGTGCGTTCCGCGCTCATGGCGGCGGTTAAGGCTGTGTCGGTGGCGTCCAAGCAACGCTTCACGGTTGGGTCATCTAAACTCTGAACGCCGTCCTCAAGGCAGTCGCGCAAAAAGCCAAGAGCGACAAGCAGACTTTCACTGGGGGCAGCCTCTTTACCCTTGATAATATCCCAGGTGCTCATCGGAAAGCTCAGCAGGTTACCCATGGTTTCAATCCTCATTTCTGCCCGTTCTGGCCCGACCGGCTTGATTGTGATCTTCGCCCACGCTTCGTGGGGGCGTTGCTTAGGGTCAGAGGCAACCTGCGTGCCAATATGCAAAGTGTTTAAAAACAGATAGTTAAGGGCATCCTGAAATCGGCAAAAGCTGCCGGGCGCGGCAACAATTGCCGGTCGGGGGGTATTTGATTCCGCAGTGTTCGGCATCAATTTTTTGACATCAGTCCCCGTCGTGCTGCTATTGTTACGCATCCAAATGGACGGCCCAATTGGCTTGCCGTTGGTGACGTAATAACGGGTTGGCCAAATGTCTTGAGGTTTCATGTTCAAAACTTTGGCGATGTAGCTTTGTACTTTGTGACTGGGTCGCCATCTGATCTTTGACACATTGGCGCGAGCGATACCAAGCGTGTGGGCAATGTCCGCAAGGCTACTGCCCTGTTTTTCAAGCTTGGCCTTTACGTCACTCCAGTGCATGTCTTTAGGCTGCGCCATTGGAAATCTCGAATGCGGCAAAGGCCGCTTTTTTAATAACTGTTATGGGTAACAAGTTACCCCATGATGGTCGTTTATCAACCATAGGTCAACGTAAGTGTGTAATCAATGACTCAAAGTAGTCCAAGTTAATTATGCATTATGGGTAATTTTTGGGATGTCAAATGGGCGCCAGAATTTTGAAATCCGAAAGCCAGGGACACAAGAATGTTTATGCGGGGGGGCAGAAAAACGAAATCGCAGCACGTATAGACGAAATCATCCGCGAGTCGGGGGGGCCGAGCTCCGTATCTAAAGAAACCGGCGTTTCGCGAAAAACCTTATTCAACTACGCCAATGGCGTGACCGACCCAAAGGTTCTGTCTTTGGATTGTATCGCCCGCGTTTGCGGCATTTCGTTGGATTGGTTGATCGCCGGTGAGGGGACTAAGTATCGCGATAGCCGTTATGAGCTTGACGTTCAGCAGTTAGCAACGGCGGTACAGACGGTCGATGAACTTGAAAGCGTAAAAAAACTAAAATTTAGCCCTGTGAAAAAAACAGAGCTGATTTTGAGTATTTACGAATCAATCGTGGATGAGAAATAGCGCGCAGACCACTCACGCTCACCAAGCGTCACGGTGAGCTATGAGCGGAATCTACAAGTGGGGCGCTGGCCGAAACGTCTTTTTCCTTGAGCCAGATTTCGGTCCACACGGCTGCGGGGCTGGGCTTGCCGAACATGTAACCTTGTAAGATATCGCAGCCATGGCTGGCGAGAAATTCGCTTTGCATCGACGTTTCGACCCCTTCGGCGACCACCAGGAGCTTGAGGTTGCGCGCCATCGCCATGGTCGCGGCGCTGATGGCGTCATCATCCGATCCCGTGCCGATGTCGGAGACGAAGCTGCGGTCGAGCTTGAGGACCTGTATCGGCAGAACTTTCAAATACGACAAAGACGAATAGCCGGTGCCAAAGTCGTCGATAGCGAGGCTGACGCCAAGCGTGCGCAATGCTTTCAATTGCTCGACGGCCAAATGCGGGTCGTCCATAGCGGCGGTTTCTGTAACTTCCAATTCAAGGTCCGGACCAATCAGTCCATGGGTCTGCAAGACGTTTTGCACCTGCGCGACCAGCGTCGTCGAGCGCAGTTGATGGGGCGACAGATTGACCGCGACGCGAATCCCGGTGATGCCTTGGCCTTGCCATTCGGCCAGTTGACGACAGGCTTCGTTGAGCACCCAGCTGCCCAGTGGTTCGATGAAGCCGCTTTCTTCGCTGATGGGGATGAACTTCATTGGCGGCACCAATCCGCGCGTTGGATGGTTCCAGCGCACCAACGCCTCGACCCCGATCACTTCACCCGTCGCGGTGCGAATTTGCGGCTGATAATAAAGTTCGAACTGACCATCGACCAACGCGGTGCTGAGATCGCGTTCCATGTCCATGCGGTCTTGGGCCTCTTCGGTCATGGCGGTGGAGAAAAACTGGTAGTTGTTACGACCCAAGTCCTTGGCGTGATACATCGCGGTATCGGCGTTTTTCATCAGCTCGTCCACACCGGCGCCATCGGTGGGATACAGGCTGATGCCGATGCTGGGGGTCGAATATATGTCGTGTGCGCCGATCACGTATGGGGCGGCGAGGTTGCGCGATATTTTCGCCGCAACCGTCGCCGCTGTCGAAGGATCGTCCATGCCGGTGACCACGACCACAAACTCGTCTCCGCCCTGACGCGCGACAATGTCACTTTCGCGCACACAATCTTTGAGGCGCTGGGCGACATCAACCAACAAATCGTCTCCGACGTGGTGACCCAGAGTGTCGTTGATGACCTTGAAACGGTCGAGGTCGATAAACATCACAGCGATTTTCTTGCCTTCGCGTCGCGCCGTCATGAGCGATTGCTCAAGTCTGCTTTCAAGGCTGAAGCGGTTGAGCAAACCGGTGAGCGGGTCGTGGTGGGCCAAGCGGTAAATACGTTCCTCGGCGGCTTTGCGCTCGCTGATATCGGTATAGCTGGCGATGTGGTGGGTCAGCTGACCGTCTTGGTCGCGGATCACCGAAATCGCCGCCCACTTTGGATGGATGGTGCCGGATTTATCACGATCCCACATCTCGCCTTGCCAAAACCCGGTTTGATTCAGTGCGGCCCACATTTCTTGATAGGTCTCGTGCGGCGTGCGTCCGGCGGATAAAAATCGCGGGTCCTCGCCGATGACATCTTCAATGCTGTAGCCGGTCAGCTTGTAAAATGCCGGATTGGCGACTTGGATGCGATTGTCGGCGTCGGTGATGATCATCGCCTCGCCGCTGTGTTCGAACGCATTGGCGTAGAGGTAGAGGGAGTCCTGAGCCTGTTTGCGCTCTGTCAAATCGATCAATGTTGCGAGGAAGCGGCCGTCGAAGGTGATGCCGGAAAACTCAATGGTCCGCACGTCGCCGTTCTTGCAGGTGACCTCGTATTCCATGGCGGGAATTTCCGTGCCTTCGCGGACCGAGCGTCCAACCGCTTCGTCCCACGTTTCGACCACCTGGGCGCGATAGTCGTCATCGGGATAGGCTTGCATGCGCCATTCATCCAACGTCAGCACATCGTCTTGCGTATAGCCGAACAGTTCAACGAACCGCTTGTTGCGAAAATGCATGCGCTGCTGTTCATCGACGAGCACGAGGCCGATGGGGATTTCATTGAGCAGGAATTCCAGATGGTTTTTATTGTGCTGCAACTCGTTGACCATAAGCTGCAGGGTTTTGCCAAGATGGTTGTATTCCGACACCATGCCTTCTTTGAAGGATGTGGTGTTTTCTTGTCGACGCACGCGTGCGGCGTAGCCCATTAAGTTCGATAGCGACGGCAGGGCGACAAAACGGAAAATCCAAGCGGCAAGTGAAATGAACACCACGGTTAAGGCGAGGATGACCAGGGTGCCTTGCTGGTAGTACCGGCGTAGTTTTTGAAAGCCGGTGTTGGGCAAGGCGATGACCAGGGACAGGCGCGAGCCGATCGAATCCTGATAGAGGGTGGAATGCGACAGGAAGTGTTCACCGCTTTCCAAAATGTCCCCGGGCATTGCCCGTTGGGGTGCCGTGATCAGTCCTTCGATGGGCCGCGTCACACCGTAGGTGTCGGAAGACAACAGCACGCCATCGCTCAGCAACGCCACGGCTGAAGCGGAGGTTGCATCTTTGAGGTCGCGTAAAAAAGTCAAATTGTCGTTGAGCAAAATGCCCGCGCACAAAACGCCCTGGACGCGCCCGATTTTGGCTCCGACAATCGGCACCTGATAGACCAAGGCCGCCAATTCGCGACCGTTGTCGTTCGCCGTGGCAATGCGCCATGTGTGTTTCCCAATCACGGAAACACTGCAATTAATGGCCCTGTGCAAGGCCGTGCTGTTGACCAGGGGCGGGCTGAGGTCCGCCAGCATTGCGCCGGAGCTGTCATGAAGCATCAACAGTTCAACATGTTGGCCAGCTTCGCCGTTGGTCCATTCGCTCAAGGCGGCTTGAATGTCGTTAGGGTCATTGTTTTTCACAGCGGCGACCAGGCGCGGGTTTTGCGCTTCATCCATGATCAAGCGGGCGAGATAATCGAGCTTGCTGCGGGTCAGCAGCAGGGCTGTTTTGCTGCTGTGTTCGAACGAACGCCGCACCTCGGCTTCGAGCGTTTCTTTCGAGCTGACGTAAAACAGGCTGACCTGCACCGTAGAGAGAATGATCAACGGCGCTAAGACCAAGGCCAAGACCAAAGTCGTTAAAGATACCGAGCGTTGTTTCGTGCGTATTTTGGGTGTGCTGTCTTGCATCTGTTTCATCGGCCGCTGTAGCGGAAAGCCCTAACCTCTAAGGCGTCGATGGCGGCAGGGTTGAGACCCTTTGTCACCAGGGCGAAATCGCCTGAATAGACGGTTGGCACAGATGCCGATTTACCCGATTGGTCTAGCACGATGGCGTCCGCCATGGCGACGCCGTTGTCGTCGTTCATGCGCATGACGGTCATATCGAGGTCGCCCTTTTGGATCGCCTCCAGCTCCGAACTGCCGCCACCCCAACCGTTGACCATGACGACGCCTTGGCGGTTGAGTTCGCGCAAGCCTTCCGCGACGCCCAGGGCCAGGTCTGTTGAGCAGGTGTAGATGAATTTTAAGTTGTCGAATTCTTTCAACGCTTCAAGAGCGGCCGTGCGTCCCGCTTCTTGCGTCGATCCTGCATAGAAAAATGCCTTTAACTTTAGGTTCGGGACATTTTGCAGGGCGGAGACGAACGATTCACCCCGCATTTCACTGATATAGCCGCGTGACCAACACACCACCGCATAGTCGCCTTGCCCACCGGTCGTCTTGATGAAGTGGTTGGCGAGGATGCGGGTGCCGGTGACGTGATCAAAGCCGACATAGAGGAACGGTTGGCTGCCATTCCAAGCTTTCAGCGGGGTGGTGACGTTTTGTAAGATCAGTTTCGGCGTGCCGCGCGCGAGCACGCGTTCAATGAGAACTTTGTGGCGCTGCGCATCCAATGTGAAGACCAAATAATCTGGGTTTTGTTCCAGCGCTTGAGCAAGGTGCGCGGCTTGTTTGCGCACTTCGATGGTTGGTTTGGTGAAATACTTGTCGAGCACATAAGGCTGACCCGCAGCTTTGAGGCGCGCTTCAAACGAGGTCACGGAACGGCGCCAATAATCCGACGCTTGAAGTCCCGGGTAAATCAGCGCGATGCGCACAGGCTTTGCGTCATCGGCGGCGCGGGGTGGTTCGTTCTGACGCACCCGGCTGGCAAAATCGGCCATTAAGGCGGCTTGACCGGGGTGCCTGCTGTTATACGTGTCGACAGACACATATGAGCCTGCATCTTGGCCATGGGCCGCCCACGGCAGGGTCGTGAGCGCGAACAAGGAAAGCGCGGTGGCAATACTGAGTTTCACGTTGAAAACGCAAAAGGGGTGAGGTTGTAAATGGCTCATTTTGCTCAAGGTCTGCTGATATTTTTTATTTATTTTTAGTGTGTTAGGTAAGGTTCTGGCGGCCCCGCCCTAACGTGTATCTTACATTAGGGTATTATCTGATGAGGGGAAAGCAATACTCTCCGAAAATTTGGCTAAATTCATAGCTGTATTTGGTCGTTGAGAAGCAATCTAGCGATGGTGTTGCACTTGATTTCAGTTCCACAGCCAAGCCGCGCCGCGTACACCGGAACTGTCTCCGTGACGGTTCGGGGTCAGCTTTGTGTAAACCGTGTCGGAAAACACCCATTCAGCCCATAAATTCGGGATGTTTTCATAAAGTCGGTTGATGTTGGACAGGCCGCCGCCCAGGACGATCACGTCGGGGTCCAAGACGTTGATGACGCTTGCCAAGGCGCGCGCCAGACGCTGTTCGTAGCGTTGGAGCGTTGCTTCGCAGGCGGCGTCGTAGCTCTCGTCGCCATGTGATGCGTGCGCGACGATTTCGGGGCTTTGCAGGGTGTCGCCGGTTGCCCCATGGTGATCGCGCGTGAGGCCGGGGCCGGACAAAAAGGTTTCGATGCATCCCGTTTTGCCGCAATAGCATTTAGGTCCGGGGCGTTCCGTGTCCTCAGGCCAGGGCAGGGGGTTGTGCCCCCATTCCCCAGCGATGGCGTTGACGCCGGTGAGCGGACGCCCGCCGATGCTGATGCCACCGCCGACCCCGGTGCCGAGAATTACGCCAAATACAACGCCAGGACCATCGTGCGGGGTGGCGTTGAGAATGTCCGCAGCAGCGCCATCGACGGCTTCGGAAACGCTGAAGCAATTGGCGTCATTGGCCAGCCTGACCGCGCGGCCAATGGCCGTGGCGATGTCGCGGTCCAAAGCTTGACCGATCAAGCATGTCGAATTGGCGTTTTTGATCAGCCCCGTTGCCTTGGAGGCCGCGCCGGGGATGGCCACGCCCACAGTCGGGGCGGACGCTTTGTCCAGCCCGTTTGCGCACGCGTCCAGATGTCGCACAAGGCTTGCAATCGCTTGTACAGTGGCCTGGTAATCGCCTTGCGGGGTGGGTACGCGGGTGCGCTCGACCTGGTGACCGTCCTCATCGAGGAGGATGCCTTCGATCTTGGTGCCGCCGAGATCGATGCCGATACGCAGAGACTTCGCTTGCATGGAATGTGCGCCCAAGGTCACAACCCCGCCGCCGCGTCAGTCGAGCAGCTTGTGCAGGGTCTTTTCGTCGGAAAACAACGCGGGGCGGAACATGCCGCGGATAAAACGCGCACTGGGCGTGTGCGGGGCGTCTTTGGCGGCGCGCAGCGGAAGCGGTTCCGGCACTTCGTTGACGGATAGAATATCGGCGCCGGGAAAGAACTGGCGGGCCCTGACAGCGGCGACGCTGGCCCCGGGCGCCGTGATCATTTCATAGCTGAGTTCTTCTGAATCACCTGGACGAACCAAAGTAATGGTGAAGCGTTTTTCATGCGACTTCACATTCAGATCGGCTTCACTGCCAAGAACGGTGCGTTCGAAAGACGTTTTCACGGTCCAGCCCCCCAGGCCAGGAATACAGCATTGGCAGGTCTTGTTCGGGTTATTTTGCGCAGCCTTTCCAAAGGTTTGCGCCGCCGAATCAAAGGCCCATAAACGACTTCTTAACTATAATAGATGGAGTGTGGTGTCAATGGAGTGACTACTTCATATTGTACGGCATACAATATATCGTAAGTTAACGACAAGTTGCGGCGGCCCACGGAGAAACCAAAGGCTGGGTACTACATCTAGTGTTAAGTCCCGCCAGAATGGCCCATAAATTGATTTTGCAAGGCTTGTGGTGATTCTCTATAAGCGGCTTAAAACGCGAATCGTCATGACGGTATTGTTAAAAAATCTGAGTGATCATCAAGAGTTTGATAACGCTTACGGGCTATAAAAGGGAGATCAGCCATGTCGTCTGCAGCCGATTCGGCGGCAACTCTGGCACCCCAAGCAGAATGCGAGGAGGCCCAAGATGAGACACAAGATGTGTTCTGGGCGAAGCGCGCGGGAAATGGTCATGAGACCGGTGTATCCGGACACTTGCCAATTTTTAGCGCGTTCGACGATTTGGGTCTGACCGGGCGTGATATCGCAAAGCTTGTTGGCGTCACGCCACCCACGGTGAGTAAATGGCGCACGGCCAAAGTGCGCATGGGCGGCGAGACGCTCGCGTTTTTAACCTTGGTGCTTGCGCATCTGTTGGATGAGGCGGATAAAATGCAAAACTTGGGCGATCAAACCGATCCCGCCGTGCGGGGGCCCGTTGAGGCGGCGCACGCGGCGCTGGTATATCAAGATGTGCTCAACCGGGATTTGGCTGGTCGTGAAGTTCGCGCTGGCGCGCAACGCTTTCGCGCCTGGTGGTCGTCCGACGAAGCGCGGAAATTGCAGGAAAAACACATTCAACCGCTCAGCAACGCGGCTGTTTTGGACGTTTTAAAGAAAATGAGGGTCAGACGATGAGCGCCAATTTCGGCATCAGCCAAGGCGGTATCGATATCGCCATGCTGGTCAAGCAGAGCTACCGCACCGGTGATCCAATTTGTGTGCCGGGCGATCCGGCGCGCATTCTGCTGCCCGAGCACTTGGTCAACATTGACTTGGATTTGACGGAGTTCGAAGATCCGCTGCCGCTGGCGTTGATGGCCACGCGCGATCCGGAATCGCCCATGGCGCTCGCCGCCGCGACGCGCTTGTCGCCCAAAGCTGAAAATCAAAAGCTGGTTGCCGGCGTGTGCGCGCTGGTCGGTGAAAAAACCCGCCATCCGCTGGTCAAACGTTCGATCGACCTGATCACCGAAAACGACTTTTCGCCGAAAGCGATCGCATTTGTGCGCACCCGCACGTCGCAATTCATCGTCGAAACGCGCCGCCAATATGCGCAGGCTTTGAAAGTGATCTTGCGCGCGCTTTTGGACGGCGACATGACGCCCAGCGACTTTGTTAAACAGTTCATTCAATTGACCGAAGCGGGCAACCTGCAAAGCGATGTACGTCAAAAACTGGTGACCAGTTTGTTGCTCTCGGAAACCGTCCGCCCCGGCATCAAGTTCTTGATGTTGGAACATTTCGACAGTTTTCCCATGCCCACCCGTCAAGGCATCATCAAAGCTGTCGCGACCGCGCCGGAAAGTCGGCATATCGACGTGCTGAAGGAAGAATTGCGCTGGATCGTGTCCCACGAAAAGCAAAAACGCCAAGCCGAAAAGATTGTCGTTAAACGCAAAATGCGCTCGACGTCGGTTGGCGTGCACTAGAGGCTGGCGGCTTGATGAGGACGGCATAGAAAGATTGAGTACGGCATAGAAAAACGGGCAGGGAACAATCCCCGCCCGTTTTTTGTCGGCTCATTGGGGGCGACAGACGCTCTTACAAAGAGCATTGCCCCCTAGATGGCTTTTACTTTTGGCGCCTCGTCGGCATCGTGCACCACCAAGGTGGCGTCTTGACCGCAATAGAGGCCGTACAGCGTTTCGATCACCGCGCTGGCTTCTTCGCCATAGAGTGAATAATAAATGGTTTGGGCTTCACGGCGCGTTTGCACCAAAGAATCCCGACGTAGCCGCGCCAAATGCTGGGACAGCGCCGATTGGCTCAGTCCGATGATGTCTTCCAGGTCGCTGACGCACTTTTCACCAGGCACCAGTTGACACAAAATCATCATCCGATGCTGGTTGCTCATAGCCTTCAGCAAGGTGCTCGCACGCAGTGCGTTGGCCTGAATTGTTTTTAGTCTTTCCGAAACCACGGTTATCTGTTCCCCCAGGTTTGATCCGCTTTGGTGCGGACGCGCCGACAGTTATAACGGCGCATGTTGGTGCCGACTCCCTCTTATTCACCCCTTCGTGGCCTTCATGAACTGAAGTGTTTAGCCCACGATTCCCGCAAGGGTATTTATTTTTGTATCCTAATAAACGCATATACTATCGCCGTAAGACAGGGGGGGCCAGTAAAAATCGTTGTTATTTTATGAGGTTCCGGTTGGGTTGAGGGTTAACTCGCTGCTTTGTTACGGTTTTTTGTCGGTTTGAGCGTCGCCATTCCCCCTTGATCTAGGAATCCACCGAGCAAGGTCAAAAGCGGTGGGATGATCACCAAGGTTAGAATCGCCGATAATGTGAGACCGCCAACCACCACCGAGCCCAGGCCGCGATAGAGCTCCGACCCAGCGCCTGGAAACATCACCAAAGGCAGCATGCCGAACACCGACGTCAGCGTCGACATGAAGATCGGGCGGATGCGGTTTTGCGTCGCGGCGACGATGGCGTCTTCCAAGCTCATATCGTCTTCGCGGCGGTGATAGAGGGTCTGGTGCACGATCAAGATGGCGTTGTTGACGACAATGCCAACCAAAATGATGAACCCCAACATCGTCAGCATATCCAAAGATTGCTGGGTAAAGAGGTTCACCACCCACAAGCCAATCATGCCGCCCGCGGTGGCCAGCGGCACCGACAAAATGATGATGAACGGATACAGGAAGCTTTCAAACAGCACCGCCATGACCAGATAGACGATGACGATGGCCAGCAGCAAGTTGAACGTCATCGCATCCCAAGTCTGCGACAGTTGATCGGCGGTGCCCGCTAGGCGGATGCGCACGCCGTCCGGCAGGCCGTCGTCGCGCAGCGTCTGGGCGACTTGTTCGTTGATCAGTTTGATCGCGGCTTCCAAAGATACGGCCTTGGACGGGCTGATTTGCAAGGTGACGGTGCGTTCGCGCTCGATATGGCGGATTTCGGTGGGGCCTGAGGTGACGATCACGTCGGCCAACGAACTGACCGGCACGATCGCCCCCGACCGGGTGACCACCGGCAGATTGTCGATGCCTTGGGTGGTGGTGACTTTGCGTTCCGGCCCCGCCAAGGTGAGGTCGATGCGCTTGCCGTCCACGGTGATTTCGGCGACCCGCAAGCCGTCGTTGAAGGCGTCGACGGTCTGGCTGAATTCGCGCGCGGAAACGCCGTTGTCGGCCAAGCGCACCGGGTCGGGCACGATGCGCACTTCCGGCGCACCCAGTTCCAGACCCGGTCGCGGGCGCATCTGGTGGCCGTCGTCGCGCGGCAAAACGTCTTCGATCAAGCGGGTGGCTTTGAGGGCGATGCCCAAAACCACTTCCAGGTCAGGACCGGAAATGTTCAGTTCGATGTTGCGTCCGCTGCCGATGCCGCGGCCAAACAGCGACGGCTGACGGATGAAACCAAAGGTTCCGGGTTCTTTGAACACCGGTTCGCGCAGCACTGGGATCAGTTCGGCGATGCGGTCCGGCTCAATCGCACGCGCGCCGACGATGGTTGAGTCTGGACGGGCGATGAAGAAAAAATCGTCGATTTTGGGAGGCTCGCCGGGTTTGGATTCTGGGCCTGTGACGGAAGCCCACAAATGACGCACCGCGTCCTCGACTTCCTGAGCCGTTTTGGTGGTCGTTTCCAGGTTGTAGCCGGGCGGCGGCAGAATGAAACCGAAGATGAGGTTGCGGTTGCCGGTGGGCAGGTATTCTTTTTGCGGCGCCAGCAGCCATGTCGTGGCGCCGCCGACGATCAGCAACGTCATCACCACCAACAACGCCTTAGCGCGGTTGTGGGCGACGCCGTGGGTGAAGTTGACGATCAAAGCGGTGAACCGTGCGGCGAATACATCGACCCGATGCAATATGCCGGTCGGTTTGTGTTCGGGGATCGACGTCAGCAGGCGGTTGCTGAGTGCGGGGATCACCGTCACCGCGACGATCAGCGACAGCACCACCGCCACCGAAATCGCCACGGCGATGTCGCGAAACAGCTGCCCGGCTTCCAATTGCATGATCAAGATCGGCACGAACACCATCACGGTGGTCAACGCCGAGACCAAAATGGCGCCCCACACCTGGGCGGCGCCTTTGTAGGCGGCATCGCGCAGACTGTGACCTTCTTGGCGCAGGCGGAAGATGTTTTCCAGCACCACGATGGCGGCGTCCACCACCATGCCAACGGCGAACGCGATGCCTGCCAGCGAGATCACGTTGATCGAACGGCCCATCGCCGCCATGGCCACGAACGCGCCGATGACCGACACCGGGATGGCGATGGAAATGATCAGCGTCGCCGCACCCGAGCGCAAGAACAACAACAAGATGAGCGCCGCCAAGGTGCCGCCGACCCAGATGTTTTGCTGCACAAGATCGATGGCGGATTTGATGTAGATGGTTTCATCGTAAACCTGATCCAAGACCAGCTGGTCGGCCGCCAACGGGGCGACGTTGAGTTCGGCCACGGCGGCGCGCAGTTCGTCCATGATCTCGATCACGTTGGCGCCGGTTTCGCGCTCGACGTTGATCATCATGGTGGGTTCGCCGGATCGCCGGATGAAGGCGGTGGGATCTTTGTAATCTGTGGTGACGATGCCGATGTCGGCGATGGTGACGCGCGACACGCTGCCGGTGACCGGGTCTTTGAGCGACCGAACCACCACGGCTTGGACCTGTTCGGGGGTGGTCAGTTCACCTTCGGTGCGCACCACGTAGCGGCGCTTGCCCTCATCCACGGTGCCCGCCGTGGCCGATGAATTCGCGCCGCGCAGCGCGTTCAGGACTTCGGGCACGGTGAGGCCGAAATTCGCCAGTCGCGCCGGATCGACGATCACGCGCATTTCCTGCTGGGTACCGCCGTAGACGTTGGTGCCGGCCACGCCGGGTACGCGTTCCATACGATCTTGGATGACGTCTTCGACGTAATCGCCGTAGGTGTGCATGTCGCGCGCATTGCCGGGTAGGCGTTTGAGCGAGAACCACGCAATCGGCGTGTCTTCGCTGCCGCGCGTCGCTAAGGTCGGTTTGTCGACCTCATCGGGATAGCCGTCAATGCGGTCCAGACGGTTCGACACCAGCAACAGCGCCTTATCCATGTCTTGGCCGATGTTGAATTCCAAGGTAACTGAGGCGCGGCCTTCACGGGCGCGTCCGGTCATGTTGTCGAGGCCTTCCAAACCGCGCAGGGCGTCTTCTTGGCGGTTGAGGATTTCGCGTTCGATTTCAGCAGGGGCCGCGCCAGCCCAATTGGTGCGCACGCTCATCACCGGCTTGTTGATGTCAGGGGTCAACTGAATGGGGATGGCGTCCAGCGCCAACATGCCGAACAGAACCACCATCAGCACGGCCGAAACCACGGCGATGGGACGGTCGATCGATGTTTTGATCAGGTTCATGGCGAACGTCCGTCCCTATTGGTCGCGGGAAGCGCTAGGCGCTGCGTTTGAGCGGATCTCTTGACCGGGGGCCAAGCGTTCATTGCCGCGCACCACCACGGCGTCCCCCGGGACCAGTCCGGACAGCACGATAAAACGTCCCAATACCGCTTCGCTCAAGGTTACGGGGCGCAGTTCGGCTTTGCCGTCGACCAATAAGAACACAACTTGGCGACCATTACGGTTGAGCACCGCGTCTTTGTGGACGGTAACCACGGTGCGCACCGGGCCGGCGGGAATGTTGATGGCCACGGTCTGATTTGCGGCGGCGCCTTCAAGAACCGCGCTTGCATTGGGCGCAAAGCGCACCGTGCGGGTGCGGGTCAGGGGGTTTTCTTGCGGCACCACGGCGCGCACGGCGGCGGTCTGTTCGCGACCGCCGTTGGTGGTGAAGGTGACCGGAGTGCCGGCCACCAGACCCTGAGTGCGGTTTGCGGGCACGTCGGCTTCGATTTCCATGGTGGAATCATCGACCAGCGTCACCACCGGTTGGCCGGTGTTGAGGTACGTGCCGATTTCGGTGTGCACGACGGACACCACGCCGGGGTAGGGGGCCTTGATCTCAGCGTTGTCGAGATCGATTTGCGCGAGGTTGAGATTGGCGATGGTGCGGGTGACGTCGGCGGCGGCGCGCGCGGCGTCGCTTTCGGCCTTCGCCAGTTCCTTTTGCGCGTCTTCAAATCGCGCCGCGCTGAAAGCGGCTGATTTTTTGAGGTTGCCCAGTCGCTTGAGTTCTTGGCGGCGCAGGCTGGTCTGGGTTTGGGCGTTGGCGAGGCTGGCTTTGGCGCTGTCCACTTCAGCCGCGCGCAGTTCACGCGACCAGGTCAGGCTGTTGGCGAGAAGGCGCGCCATCACGTCGCCCGCTTGCACCCGGTCGCCGACGCGCACCAGCACCGAGGCGACCACGCCTTTGGTGAGTACGGATACGACGCCGGAACGTTGCGCGACCAAGCGTCCGATCACCGGTACGGTCTGGCTGGCGCGCTCTTCAATGACGGGATCGATGCCGATCATCGCCGCTTTGGGCGGGTCTTTCTTTTTTTCTTGCGCCAAAGCTGGCGCCGCCGCGACCATATGCAAACCAAGCAACGCAACCCAAAGAGCCCGAACAGACGTACGCACAGCCATAAGAAAAAACTCCGAACCCCAAAAAAAAGAGCAACAATGTTGTAGTGGGAGCTTGAATTTGCGGTCAAGTTCACAATTGTAACCAAACGTATCGCCGCAGCTTATACCGTTCTGTCATATGTAGGGAATGATCTGATTTGAGCACGCTTTTTTATACCCATCCCAGTTCTTTGACGCACGACACCGGTCCCGGTCATCCAGAGCGCATCGACCGCATTCGCGCCGTCCAAGACGCGCTTGCGCAACCCGAATTCGCCGCCTTGATGCGCCGTGAAGCGCCGCGCGGCTCAGTTTGGGATATCAAGCGGGTGCATGACGACGATTACATTCAATCGGTTTTCGCCGCCGTGCCGGATGCGGGTTATGAACGCCTGGATGCCGACACCGTGGTTTCGCCCGGTTCCGGCGATGCGGCGTTGTTCGCCGTGGGCGGGGTGTGCGCCGCCGTCGATGCGGTGATGGCGGGCGAGGCGAAAAATGCATTTTGCGCCCTGCGGCCACCCGGCCATCACGCAGAACGCGATCGCGCCATGGGCTTTTGCTTGTTCAACAACATTGCCATCGCCGCGTTTCACGCCCTACAGATGGATAGTATCGAACGCGTTGCCGTGGTCGATTTCGACGTTCATCACGGCAACGGCACCCAGCAGGCGTTTTGGGATCACGAAAACCTATTTTACGCCTCGATCCATCAATCGCCGTGTTTTCCCGGCACGGGCTCGGAGCGTGAACGCGGCAAATTCGGCAATATCGCCAACGCGCCATTGCCGCCAGGCAGCACCGGCGATGATATGCGCGACGCGTTCGGCTTTATCCGCCCGGCGTTGAGAACCTTCGCCCCTGATCTGGTTTTGGTGTCGGCGGGCTTTGATGCGCATACCGACGACCCGCTGGCGAATCTCGATTTTTTTGAGGGTGATTTCACCTGGATCACCAATGAGCTATTGGCCCTCGCCGAAACCTATGCCGGTGGGCGTTTGGTGTCGGCGTTGGAAGGCGGCTATGATCTGGGTGCGTTGGCGCGCTCAAGCGCGGCGCATGTTCGGGCGTTGATGAGCGCTTAGGGGGTTGCGAGTTGCTTGTCGGCACCCTAGAGTTCGGCAAAAGAAAGGCGGGCACATGGCCGATTCCTCTGAGACCACTACAATCCCAAAAGACATCCAAAAACTCAGCTTTGAAGACGCGCTGGCGCAATTGGAAGCCATCGTACGCGATCTGGAAGACGGTCGCGGCGAATTGGAAGGCGCGATCAAAGCGTTTGAACGCGGCACTTTGCTGAAACGCCATTGCGCCGCTAAGCTCAAAGAAGCCGAAGCGCGGATCGAGAAAATCCTTCCCGGCGACCCTACATCCAGTGGGGGATCCGGCGGCGCGGCGGGTGTGGAAACGGCGGAGTTCGACTGAGGTGGCATATCAATTCGACGAAGGCGTCTTTAAGGCGCGCCTGGACCAAGACGCCGAGTTCGTAAACCGAGCCTTGGACACGCTGTTGCCCATCGACAAGGGCCCCGAAGCCCGCTTGATGGACGCTGTGCGCTATGCGGCCCTGATGGGTGGCAAGCGCGTGCGTCCGTATCTAACCCTGCACACCGCAGCGTTGTTCAACGTCGATGTCAAACAAGCGCTCAGGGTCGCGGCGGCAATTGAAATGGTGCATTGCTATTCTTTGGTGCATGACGATTTGCCGGCCATGGACGATGATGATTTGCGGCGCGGCCAGCCGACCTGTCACATCAAATACGATGAAGCCACCGCCGTCTTGGCGGGCGATGCGCTGTTGACCCGCGCGTTTGAGGTGTTGTCCGAAGAAGGCACCCACCAAGACGCCGCTATCCGTATCGAGTTGGTCAAAGAACTGGCCAAGGCGTCCGGACCGTTCGGCATGGTTGGCGGGCAGATGCTTGATCTGGTCGCGCATGAGCATGAACTGGATATGAGCGAGGTTGCGCGTTTGCAACGCATGAAAACCGGCGGCTTGATCAATTTTGCCTGCGTCGCGGGGGCGATCGTCGGCAAGGCGTCGGAAAGCGCGTTGAGCAAGCTGCACAGTTACGCCCACGATGTCGGTTTGGCGTTCCAAATCGCCGATGATTTGTTGGACGTTACCGGCGATGCTGAGCAGGTCGGCAAACGCACCGGGAAGGACCAAGCCCAGGGCAAAGCGACCTTCGTTTCGCTGATGGGGGTCGAACAGGCCCGCGATCAAGCCGCATTGTTGCGCGATCAAGCTATTGATCAGCTTGATATTTTCGGCGATAAAGCCGACCCGTTACGCGATATGGCGCATTTTGTGGTAAATCGCGTATCCTAACGTCTGTATACGTCACTTAAAGAGGATCTGTTGTGTCCACCACCGATGTCACCACTGATTTTGCCGGGGGGGGAGAGACACCGCTTCTGGATCGGGTCAAAAAACCCGAAGACATTCGGGGGCTGAGCATCGCCGAGCTGAAAACGCTCAGCGATGAGCTGCGTGCGGACACCATCCGCAATGTCTCTTTCACGGGCGGGCATTTGGGCTCTTCATTGGGCGTGGTCGAACTGACGGTGGCGCTGCACCACGTTTTCAACACCCCCGAAGACCGGGTTATCTTCGACGTTGGCCACCAGTGTTATCCGCATAAGATTTTGACCGGACGGCGCGAGCGCATGCCGACGTTGCGTCAAGTCGATGGCCTGTCGGGCTTCACCAATCGATCCGAAAGCGAATACGATCCGTTTGGCGCGGGGCACAGTTCGACCTCGATCTCGGCGGGGCTGGGCATGGCGGTGGCGCGCGATCTTAAAGGCGGGTCCAACAACGTGGTGGCGGTGATCGGCGACGGCGCGATGAGCGCCGGCATGGTGTTCGAAGCCATGAATCACGCCGGATCGCAGCAATCGCGCATGATCATCATTTTGAACGATAACGATATGTCGATCGCTCAGCCGGTTGGCGGCATGAGCGCCTATCTGTCGCGTCTGACCACGTCGAAGACCTATCGCACCGCTCGCGATATCGCCAAGCAGTTGAGCAAAAAGCTGCCCAAGATGCTCGAAGACACCGCGCGCCGGGCTGAAGAATACGCCCGCACCCTGGTCACCGGCGGCACCATGTTCGAAGAAATGGGCATCTATTACGTCGGCCCCATCGATGGTCATAATCTGGATCATTTGTTGCCGGTGCTGAAAAACATTCGCGACGACGAAGGCCAAGGCCCGGTGCTGTTGCACGTGGTCACGGAAAAAGGCCATGGCTATGCGCCCGCCGAAAACGCCTCCGACAAATACCACGGGGTGGGGCGTTTCGACGTGGTCACCGGCAAGCAGGTCAAAGCCAAATCCAATGCCCCCGCCTACACCAAGGTGTTCTCAGAAGAACTGCACCGCCTGGGCGGCGAAGACGACAAAATTTGCGCCATCACCGCCGCGATGCCGTCGGGCACCGGCTTGGATGCGTTCGCCGCTGCTTATCCCGAACGCTTTTTCGACGTCGGCATCGCCGAGCAACACGCGGTGACGTTTGCGGCGGGCTTGGCGACGGAAGGCTATAAGCCGTTTTGCGCCATCTATTCGACCTTTATGCAGCGCGCCTACGATCAAATGATCCACGATGTGGCGCTTCAAGGCTTGCCGGTGCGTTTCGCCCTGGACCGCGCCGGCCTGGTGGGCGCGGATGGCGCAACCCACCACGGCGCGTATGATCTGTCGTACATGAATTGCATCCCCGGCATGGTCGTCATGGCCCCGGCGGACGAGGCTGAGCTGAAACACATGACCGCCACCGCGGCGGCGTTTGACGATGGCCCCTGCGCATTGCGCTATCCGCGCGGCGAAGGCGTGGGGGTGGAGCTTCCCGCGTATGGCGAGGTTTTGGAAATTGGGCGTGGGCGTATCCTCAAACAAGGGACCGCCGTGGCGCTGGTGTCCATCGGCACGCGCCTCGCCGCCAGTTTGGAAGCCGCCGAGATGCTGGCCGCACGGGGCCTCAGCGCCACCGTCGCGGACGCCCGGTTCTTGAAGCCCCTGGACGAAGAATTGATCGCCACCCTGGCCGCTAATCACGAAGTTCTGATCACGGTGGAAGAGGGCAGCCAAGGCGGCTTTGGCGCGGCAGTGCTGCAGTTCTTGTCGCGGGAAAGCCTGCTCGATGGCGGGCTCAAGGTGCGCACCTTGCATCTGCCCGATATTTTCATCGAACACGACACCCAGGCCGCGCAATTGATCCAGGCGGGCCTCACCGCGCACGACATCGCCGCCACCGCCATGACCGCGTTGGGTCTGGATACGGCCAGCTTGTCTGAACGAGCCTAAGCTTGATGAGCGACAAAGTGAGCAAGCTGCGTCTCGATCAGTTGTTGGTCGAACGCGGACTGGTGGAAAGCCGCACCCGCGCCCAGGCGATGATCATGGCGGGCCATGTCTATACGGACACCAAGCGCCTCGACAAAGCCGGCCAACAGGTCAAAACCGACATCCCCATCGAGATCAAAGGACAAGACCACCCGTGGGTGTCGCGCGGCGGGCTTAAGCTGGAAAAGGGCCTCAAGCACTTCGGCGTCGATGTCGCGGGCAAAACCTGCATCGACGTCGGCGCGTCCACCGGCGGCTTTACCGATGTGTTGCTGACGAACGGCGCTGCCAAGGTTTACGCCATAGATGTCGGCCAAGGCCAGTTGGCGTGGAAACTGCGCGGTGACGAACGCGTGGTGGTGATGGAAAAAACCAACGCCCGCCATCTCACCGCTGAGGATATTCCCGATCCCATTGACATGGTGGTGTGCGACGCGTCGTTCATCGGCCTAGAAACGGTGCTGCCCGCAGCCCTCAACCTCACCGCCCCCGGCGCGCACCTGATCGCGCTGATCAAGCCGCAGTTCGAGGTCGGCAAAGGCCGCGTCGGCAAAGGCGGCGTGGTCCGCGACCCGGATCTGCACAAGGAAGTCTGCGACCGCATCGAGGCGTGGCTGGACGGCCTGGACGGCTGGACCGTGCTGGGCGTCACCGAAAGCCCGATCAAGGGCCCGGAAGGCAATGTCGAGTTTTTGATTTGCGGAAAACGCGCTGCCGCATAGCTATGCGTTAAGCACATAGCTCTACCGCGAGAACAGCGCTGCTCCTTTGCGCGCAGCGGGCGTATAGGACTGCTCACAAACGCCGATCCCCGAGGGCGTGATTTTTTGGAGCCTCCGCGATGACCACTTTGACCCACACCCACTTGCCCATTGGCCACTACGTTTTCAACGGTTTGGTCAAACGTATTTCCTTTGCGTGGATGGAGCGCCTCAAGACCCGTATTCGTTACGAGATGGATGTGCGCGCCGCGATTTCCGACCTGAACCGCTTGGACGGCCGCAGCCTGGACGACATCGGCATCTGCCGTGGCGACATCGAAGCCGTTGTGCGCGGGCGTCTCGCCAAATAGGCTGAGCTCACCGACAAAACGATTAAAGAGCCCCGTTTGGGGCTCTTTTGCTGTGTGCGGTTTGGAATTTTGAACCGCCCCCGGCTTTCACAGGCTTGCGCGAGGGGGTTGCGCCGAAAGCTAGGGACAGTTCAAAAAAGTGACCGTTCAAAGTGGGGCGGTCGCTGAGACGTTTCCCCTGTTAATCGGTGTCCGTTTCCAGGCCCAGTTCTTTCCAGCCGGTGAGGCCACCCTTCATATGGTGGGTTTCGCGAAAGCCTGCATTCATCAATTGCTTCGCGGCGGCGGCGGACCGTTTGCCGATGGCGCACATCAAAATCACGCGGGTATTGGACAGGAACGGGAAGCGATCGGCGTCGAAAAAGCTCAGCGGCATCAAGAACGCGCCGGGAATACGTTCGTTTTCGTATTCGCTGACTTCGCGCACGTCCACCAGCACGGCTTGGCCGGCTTGAAGCTGGCTTTGCACGTCGCGGGGATCGTGTTCGATCAACTGGGTCGCGTCTTCGATGCGTAAAACTTGGGAGGCCATGATCTGAGTTCCGTCGTTTTGTTCGTTTAAGAGGTCTTGGTGTGCGTTTGGGTGCGTGTTTGGCATTGGTCGTCCAATTCGCCATCTGCTGTGTGATAAATATATTAACTCCACAAACAAATGTCAATATATCAGATATGGCAAAATAATAGTGTATAATTAGGGGGTGTTTCATTAATAATCAATGGGTTATGTGGGTATTGAAGTTGAATTGTTGGCTTTAAGAGCAAATTATTTTTCCCCTTAAAGCCCCTGTGAAGGGCACATCGTACAGGGCTTGTGTACAATGACTTGGCAGGATCTCTAAATCATTCGCTCAGCTGGGAACGAGACCGTAACCACGGTTCCTTTGCCGACCTGGCTGGTGATGTCCATGGTCCCATCGTGTAGTTCAATCAGCGACTTTGTGATGGAGAGCCCCAACCCTGTGCCTTCTCCATCGTGCGCTGACATGGGATTGCGCACCTGCTCGAACGGTTTGATGATACGGCCAATATCTTGCTGCGAAATGCCGACGCCGGTATCGGCTATGACGATATCCAAGCCATTTTCGTCAGCGCGGGTCGAAATTTTAATCAACCCGCCTGGATTGGAGAACTTGACCGCGTTGGTCAGAATGTTGATGACAATCCGCTTTATACTGGTTCCGTCAGAGAGTAAGGCCGGAATATTGGGCGGGAACGTACTGGTAATTTTTACGCCGGCTTCTTCTGCCCTTTCGGAAACGAGTTTTATTGAATTTCTTATGGCTTCTGGAATATTTACATTTTCCTCAACCAAGTCGATTTTTCGCGCCTCGATCTTTGACAGGTCCAATATTTCATTGATCAAGCTGAGAAGGTGGCGCCCACTGTGATGAATATCCCCAGCATACTCAGGGTATTTTTCATTCTCGATGGGACCGTAATTTTGATGATGAATAATCTCACTAAAAGCCATAATGGCATTCAGCGGAGTTCTCAGTTCATGGCTCATATTGGCAAGGAAGTCGGTTTTGGCGCGTGAGGCCTCTTCCGCCATCTCCTTGGCTCTCCAAAGGTCGGCCTCCACCTTTTTCATATCGTTGATGTCGGTGAGTATGGCGAAGAAACCAATGGTTTTTCCAGCTTCATCTTTTTGCGGAACAAAACTTTGGCTCACAAAGGTCTTGTCACCGTTGGCATTGACCGCCTGACGCTCAAAGGTCTGCGGCTGGCCTTTTAAGACCTTATCTATGTAGGGCTTGATGGTTCTATAGTTTGTGGTTCCAACAATACTTTTGATCGTACTCTTATTGGCCTTCTCGACGGTCTTGCCGTAGAACTCAGCATACGGTTGATTAACGAACCGATACTTTTCATCGGCGTCGGCGTGGCAGATCAGCACAGGCACCGAATCGGTGACGTTGCGCATCCACTCCTCATTAACCTCAAGCTGCTTTTGAGTCCTGCGGATTTCCGTCTCGTCAATAAAGGTAAGGATGGCGCCGTCTGTTTTCCCGTCCCTGTCATGGTAAGGCGCGATACGCATCCTGTAGATTGCATTGTCGACGCGGACTTCCTCTTCTTTTGTCTTGCCGCTAAGAATGACCTCGTTCAAATGGGTTCTAAGGCCCTTAATATCGCTATGGCTGGGCACCGTGGTAATCAATTGCCCGATATCTGCAGACATCAAACCGAAAAGCCGCACGGATTGGGGCGTGTAGCGAGAAACCCTAAACTCCCTGTCAACAACGATCATCGCAAAACCGATGTTGTCCTGAATATTTTCCAGGTCGATATTGGCATTGCCCAGATCATGGGTGCGGGCCTGAAGTTCATCGTTAACGGTGGTCAGCTCCTCGTTGGTGGACTGAAGTTCCTCGTTGGATGTTTCCAATTCCTCATTAGAAGATTGCAGTTCCTCATTGGCGGCCTGCATTTCTTCGTTGAGCGCCTGAAGCTCCTCGTTGGATGTTTCCAGCTCCTCGACAACGGTCTGGAGGTTTTCTTTGGTTGCGATCAGTTCCTGTTCAAGTTCCGCTATGCGCAGTTCCGTGTCTTCATTCTGCTCAATTGGACCCTGAGGCTCACCTGCTGCTGAATGTCTATCGATCTCACAGGAAACCAAGAAAAGATAATTCTCGTCATTTTCGATGGTGAGCGGGCGGACAACGAGAGCCGCATTAATTCTGCCATCCTTTTGCCGAATGGTTTTCTTCGTGCCGGTAACGGTGGCGCGAGTCGTTTTTGCCCGATGCAGAAGAACCCGTAGGTCGGTGCGGAACTCATCAATAATCAACTTGGACAGGTTGAGGTTCGGCTTGCCCCTCGGCAGCTTCATAAAGGTTTCCACGTTCTCGTGGAAATGAAGGATATCCATCTCACTATTGACGACAACACTGTCCGGCGCATAGGCCTTGATGAAGGTTTCGTTCATCAAATCAGCGACAGAGATTTCCTTCTTCACTTCCTGCTTTTCAGCGGCCACAGACATTTTGGGGCGGAAGTGGGCAAACATATGGTTAGCATGTTTTTCTAAGCCAACCCGTTTGCGATAAAGCTTTGAGGTATCATGAATGGGTTGAAAATAGTCGGTGTGATGGCCAATGGATTCCGACTTACCAAGAAAAAGGTAGCCGTCATTATTGAGGGCGTAATGAAAGACGCTAAAGACCTTGTTTTGCAGATCGTTATTGAAATAAATCATAACGTTGCGGCAACTCACCATATCAACGCGGACGAACGGCGGGTCTTTGACCAAGTCCTGACGGGCGAAAACAACCATTTCACGGATTGATTTTTTGACCTGGTAGGATTGCGCCATCTGGTCGAAATACTTGTTGATGGACGCGCGGTCCATATTCTGAACCGTTTCCTCCGAATAAAGACCCTTGCGGGCATGGGCCATGGCTTCAAGGTCGATGTCGGTGGCAAAGATTTGAACCGTATACTCGGTGATTGATGGCCCCAGATGGTCACTGAGCATCATAGCGATGGAATAGGCTTCCTCGCCGGTGGCGCAACCCGCAATCCAAATGCGAATGCTATCGCCCGGGCTTTTGTCTTTGAGAATCTCCGGCAACGTTCCGGTCAGATCCGAGAAGGCTCTGGTATCTCTGAAGAACGAAGTTACCGAGATCAGAACGTCTTTGCACAGCAGGTCGAGTTCCTGCGGCGTGCTTTGGACAAACTTCAGATAGGCTTCAGGGGTTTCAATGCGATTTGCCGCCATCCTGCGTTCGAGACGGCGGCGGATGGTGTTGGGTTTGTATTGGGAGAAATCAATATCTGTGCGTCTTTTGACGAGATGGAAAATTTCCTCGACGGTGCTGTGTTGCACCGATTTTGCCGATTCCTGCATCGCCAGTCTGGGGAACTGGGCAATGGACGCAAGCTCAACCCCAATCTTGTCAGGGGTTGTCAGTCGATCCACGCAGCCGGTCGCGATGGCTGACTTCGGCATGCCATCGTATTTGGCGGTTTCAGGATCTTGAACAATGGTAAAGCCTGCGTTGGCCTTCAACGCGCGTATGCCATGCGCCCCATCCGTACCGGTGCCGGAAAGGATAATGCCGATGGCGTGTTCGCCTTTGTCCTCGGCCAGAGAAACAAAAAAGGCGTTTACCGATGGTTTAGGTCCGACCGGAGAGGACGGTTTTCTCAACCGCAAGGTGGAGTTTTTGATCAATACATCTTTGTTGGGCGGCGTGATGTAAATGGTGTTTTTCTCCACCACCATGCCATCTTTGATTTCTTCAATTTTGATTTCCGTCTCGCGCCCGAGCAATTGCGCCAACAGGCTGCGGTATTTTGGTGAAAGGTGCTGGACCACCACATAGGTCATATTTGAAAGCGTGGGAAGGCTGGTGACCATCGGGCGCAAGGCTTCTAGCCCACCCGCAGACGCGCCGATGCCGACGACGAAGAGGTCTTCGTTCGCCTTTTTCCCTGCGCCGGGTTTACGGGTATTTGCTGCTGTCTTGGGTTTGGCGGGTGCGCGCTTTCTTGTTGGCGCTTTCGTTGCCTTCGGTTTCTTTGTTGGAGACACAGCCATACTCAACGCCCCTTCACGCAGTCTATAAGCAGCAATTGCCTAGGCTGTTTTAAACCGCCCAAGGCCCATCCGTTCAGTAGGAATTCCCCCGATTCAGATACCCCCAATGACAATCCAAAAATATGTTTCTTTTCCTGATAAAACAAGGCTAAACAACTCGAGATTGCCCACAATCAGCGCATCTCCGCCTTTGATTATAAGCGGATACAGAGGTTCGTGCGGAGAATGACTGATTTTGATCAGCAATCAGACAATCTTGTATTCTGAGAATTTCGTTTAAAGGCGTCGTGAAACGGGGAGGCTAACCGTTCTGCGCCCGGTGCCTGAGCAGGTGATCAGCGAGCACCAGGGCCATCATCGCTTCGCCGACCGGCACGGCGCGGATGCCGACGCAGGGGTCGTGGCGGCCTTTGGTGATGATGTCGGTGTCTTTGATTTTGGTGGTCACCGTCTTGCGCGGGGTGAGGATGGAGCTGGTGGGCTTGACCGCAAAGCGCGCGATGATGTCTTGTCCCGACGAAATGCCGCCCAGCGTGCCGCCCGCGTGATTGGCGAGGAATTCCGGCTGGCCGTCCGCGCCACGGCGGATTTCGTCGGCGTTTTCTTCACCCGTTAATGAGGCCGCGCCAAAGCCTTCGCCGATTTCCACGCCCTTGACGGCGGGGATCGACATCAGCGCCTTAGCGATGTCGGCGTCGATGCGGTCGAAAATCGGCTCGCCCAAGCCTGCGGGGATGCCGCTGGCTTGAATTTCAACCACCGCGCCGGTGGATGAGCCGCTTTTGCGGATGTCGGCGAGGTACGCTTCCCATTGTTTGGCGGCCCCAGCATCGGGACAGAAAAACGGGTTCTTGGAAATCTGCGCCCACGACCATTTGTGATAATCGATATCGATGGGGCCCATCTGCACCATCGCGCCGCGCACCTTGGCGGTTTTGCCAAGGATCGAGCTCAGGACCTTTTGCGCAATCGCGCCGCCGGCGACGCGGATGGCGGTTTCGCGCGCACTGGACCGGCCGCCGCCGCGGTAATCGCGCACCCCGTATTTGGTGAAATAGGTGTAGTCGGCGTGACCGGGGCGGAATTTATCTTTGATGTCGCCGTAGTCCTTGGAGCGCTGATCGGTGTTTTCGATCAGCAAGCCGATGGGCGTACCGGTGGTCTTGCCCTCGAACACGCCGGAGAGGATTTTCACCTGATCGGCTTCTTGGCGCTGGGTGGTGTGCTTGCTTTGACCGGGGCGGCGTTTGTCCAAAAACGGCTGGATGTCGGATTCTGAGAGCTTGACGCCCGGAGGGCAGCCATCGACCACGCCGCCGATGGCGGGGCCGTGGGACTCACCGAACGTGGTGAGGCGGAAGAGTTCGCCAAAGGTGTTGCCGGCCATGTTTTAAATCCAATTAAACAGTAGAAATATCGGGCGCATCGACGGCTTTCATGCCGACGGTGTTGTAGCCGCTGTCCACGTAATGGACTTCGCCGGTGACGCCGCTTGCCAGCGAAGACAGCAGGTACAAGCCCGCGCCGCCGACGTCTTCCAAGGTGGTGTTGCGGCGCAGCGGCGAGTTGAGCTCGTTCCACTTCAAGATATAGCGAAAATCGCCGATGCCGCTGGCGGCCAAGGTCTTCATCGGGCCCGCCGACATGGCGTTGACGCGCAAACCGTCTTTGCCCAGATCTTCGGCCAAGTAGCGCACGCTGGCTTCCAATGCGGCTTTGGCGACGCCCATGACGTTGTAGTGGGGGATGACCTTTTCAGCGCCGTAGTAGCTGAGCGTGATCATCGATCCGCCGGGGTTCATCAACGGGGCGGCGCGTTGGCACACGGCGGTGAAAGAATAGACCGAGATGTCCATGGTGCGCTGAAAATTTTCGCGCGTGGTGTCGATGTAGCGGCCTTTGAGCTCTTCCTTATCGGAATACGCAATGGCGTGAACCACGAAGTCGATTTTGCCCCAACGCTCTTTGACCGCGTCGAACACCCGGTCGACGCTGTCCATATCGGTGACGTCGCATTCGATGAGGAAGTCGGAGCCGACTTCGGCGGCCAACGGCCCAACGCGTTTCTTCAGCGCCTCGCCCTGATAGGTGAAAGCAATTTCAGCGCCGTGGGCGTGCAACTGCTGAACAATACCCCAGGCGATGGAGCGATTGTTGGCAACGCCCATCACGATGCCTTTTTTTCCAGCCATCAGCGCGGTGGCAGCGGTCATGGTTCTTGGTATCCTTATCACTTAGAATTCGGTGCGCGCATCCTACACGAAACGCCCCCAACCTGAAAAGGTGCGGATGCTTCTAGAGTTGGCCCAAAAGCCACGCATGTGTGTATCATGATATATGCGCGTTAATAGATTGTTGTTACAGGCAAATGACCGAAACAGATACGGGCTCAAAAATGACCAATGACGTCAGTTTGAACGATGGCGCTTCGCTTGTCCGGGAACTCCAAGCCTTCATTCAGTTGGTTTTGAAGCGATTCGGACGTGATCAATGCATGCGCATCGCCGCGGCGTTGAGCTATACGTCGTTGCTGGCGCTGGTGCCGTTGGGCGCGATTGCGTTCGCGATTTTGAAAGCCTTTCCGGTTTTCGACAACATTCAAGACCAGATCAAATCCCTGTTGTTTGAGAATTTTCTACCCGAATCGGTGGATGGCGCGCAGACCTATTTCGATCAGTTTATCGGCCAGACCGAGGGCTTGACGGCGATTGGTATCGTTGTGCTGGCGGTGACCGCAATCATGTTGCTGGGCACCATCGAAGGGGCGCTCAATTCCATCTTCCATGTAAAGGCGACGCGCCCGTTCATACCGCGCTTGATGATGTTTTGGGCGGTGATCACCTTGGGCCCGCTGCTGTTGGGCGGCAGTTTGTCGCTGGCGACGTATTTCTTTGCGCTGACCCAGTGGACGGGGGCGCATAAAATTCCCGGCCTCACCGGGGTGGTGACGCAATTGCTGCCCGGCGCGTTGGCGATTTTCGCTTTTTCGTTGTTTTACGCCATCGTGCCGTACCGTCCGGTGAAGGCTTGGCACGCGCTTATTGGCGGTGTATCGGCGGGACTTTTGTTTGGCTTGTTGCGGCGACTGTTTGGGCTCTACATCGCGGCCTTTCCAGCCTACCAAACCATTTACGGCGCCCTCGCCACGGTGCCGATCTTCTTGATCTGGATGTACCTCAGCTGGGCGGTGGTCCTAATCGGCGCGGAAATCGCCGCGTCGTTGCCTGAATGGGGTCGTGCGCGGATGGCGGAAAATTTCGATGACATGGTGTCGGCGCGCAAACTCGACGCCGCATTGGTGGCGCTTGAGCGGTTGTGGCGCAAAGGACGCGGTGAAGAGGTGTTCCACCCGACCCGCAACCCTAAGCGCGAGGACGTGCTTGCACAGGCTTTGGAATCCTTACGCCAAGCGGGGTTTGTGGCCTTGAGCGACAAGGAGGAGTGGCTGTTGGTGCGTGACCCGGAAACGCTGTGTATCGCCGATGTGGCGCACGGCTTAGGGGTGGCCCCCAACCCCGACGATTTGGCGGTGGGCGGCCCGCCGTGGCGCAAATATCTCAAAGAAAGCCTCGGCGGGACGGCGGGTAACGGTTATGGGCGCACACTGCGGGAATTGTTTGAGAAAGCCCGATGAAAACTGCTTCGGTCGTTTACGTGAGAACCTCGGGTCGCTTGCCGTACAGCCAAGAGGCCAGCGTCAGGCTGGCGTAAAGCCCCCCGATAAACAACAACTGATAGGGTTGATTTTGGGCTTCGTAATAAAAAATGAACGCCACCCCGAACGCAAGGCTGAGCAATGCTGAAATGGTCAAAACCGGGGACGAGTTGGTCTGTTTTCGTATTTTATGATTGGCGTAGGTCATCAATAATGAAACCAGCAAAAAAGTGACGCTGCCAAATTCGATAATGATCCGCAGGTTTCCCGTCAAAATCAGAAAAAAGGCGAAGCCCGACATGGTGAGAATGGCGGGAATGGGGATGCTCCGTGAGCGTTTCGACACGATCGCCGGGAAGTATCCGTCAAGGGCGATCACCGTCATCAAACGCGATGCGCCAAACAGCGTTCCGCTGATGGCGCTGCTGGTTGCGAACAGCGCGCCGATGACAACGAGATCGGAACCCCAGTGACCCAGCATATGATTGGCGCCCGCCGCCAGGGCGTACTCTTTGTTTTTGACAATATCTTCAAACGGAATGGCCATAAGCGCGCCAATCGCAATGACCACATAAATGGTTATCGCGATTACGATGGCTGCATAAATGCTTTTGGGAATGTTTTTCTCAGGGGTGCTCATCTCATTTACGGCGTGGATCACCAATTGAAAGCCTTCGTAAGATACGAATGTGATGGACGCGACAATCAAAATACTCAACATCGAGACAGGGGCGCTGTCTTCGAGCAGCGTGGGAATGGCGCTTTTGCCATTGGCGATCAAAACATATGAGATCGCCATGAGGATGAACAGCTTGGTATAGACAAGAATATCCTCGATCTTTCCCATTCCCCTCACACTCCAGATGTTGATCAGGGCGAAAATGACAATGACGCCGCACGCGACCGCTTTGCGAACCCATTCATCGTCGGCGAAGCCGAACCCACTGATGGCGTAGGACGAAAACGTGTAGGCGTACAGGGCGATTGTGCTGATGTAGCCAAAGACCACCCACCATCCGATCAAGGACGCCGCGAATGGAGATTGTGGAAAGGTTTTTTTGAAAAAGGAATAGGTCGCGCCTTCATCCTTATAGTACACGCCAAGTTTTACGTAGGAATAGGCGGCAAGGGCGGCGACCAATCCGCCCAGCATGATGGCGAGGGGCGTATAGACGCCAATCATGGAAACCGAAATGCCTAAAATAGTGAAAATGCCGCCACCAACCATGCCGCCAAGGGCAATCGCGATGAGTTCCATGACGCCCAGGGGGGCGTTGCGCTTCCTATGAATGGGGATTGCGGCTTTGGGCATTGAACTTAAATTTCGCACAAGCAAAAAAAGAAGGGCGAGAAACGCCCGCATCTTAACATGGGCACGTGTGAAGACCTATTTCGCCATTATTGCGCCGAGGTGCTTTTCAACGTTTCCTTACGCACCTTGTAAGGGCGCTTGCCGATCCATTTTTTGACGAATTTCTTGAGTTCCGAATCTTCGTCTTCGGGCAGCATCACTTTGAGCGAGACATAGTGATCGCCTTGTAGCGAGGGGGCTTTGGGCGAGGCTGGGCGGTGGATGCCTTTGGCTTTAAGGCGCAATTTGGTGCCGGAGTTCGAGCCTTCGGGCACCGTCACCAGCACCGGGCCGTGGATGGTCTGAACTTCGACCCGTCCGCCAAGCAGGGCTTCGCCCAAGGTCACGGCTTCTTCGCTGTACACGTCCAGGCCCTCGGAACGGTATTGGGCGTCATTTTGGATGATGATTTCCACCAAGGCATCGCCATTTCCGCCACCGCCCATGCCGGCCATGCCTTGGCCTTTGAGACGCAAGACTTGGGCTGTTTCACTGGCGGCGGGAATGCGCACGTTGAGGGTTTTGCCCGACGTCATGCGCACGGCCTTGTTGGCGCCCAGCGCCGCGTCCAGGAACGAAACCTTCAGCGTGTAGCTGACATCGGCCCCTTTGGCCTTGATCGACTGGCGGTCTTTGTGCGGGCGATCTTTGAAAAAGGTGTTGAAGGGGTTTTTGCGCCCGCGGTTTGCATTTGGGCCCGCGTTCGGCCCCGCGTTGGGATTGCGTTTGTAGGCGTCATAACCGTGTGAAGCGCCGCCAAAACCAGCTCGGCGGTTGCCCATGGCGTCGATTTCCCCGGTGTCGAACTTGCGCCGTTTGATGGGATCGGACAGCAGGTCGTAGGCCGTGGAAATGTCTTTGAAGCGTTCTTCCGCGCGTTTGTCGCCCTGTTTGTGGTCGGGGTGATGTTCGCGCGCCAAGCGACGGTACGACTTTTTGATGTCTTCGGGGCTGGCGGTGCTTTTGACACCCAGGGCGCTATAGGGATCGATCATCAGGTTGAGGTCTCCGGGGCGTCGACGATTTTCCATTCGCCGTCCGCGTTGCGACACGCGGTGCCGGTTGCGGTGCGGGCGTCGCCTTCGACGTTGACGGTGGTTTCGAACTGACGGCAGCCCTCGCCATCGTCGTTTGTGTAGGTTTCATCGGCGCTGACGACGCCGGAGTTGCCGCTGTCGGGATTGGACCAGGTGGCCTGTTCGCCGGGTTTGCCGTATTCCAAGGTGTCTTGGGTGGTGCGCTGGGAAAAAATCTTGTCCGTGTCGCTCATGCCTTTGGCGATGTCTTGGCCCCACATGGCGCCGAGCGTCGCACCAAGGACCGTGGTGACGCCGCGCCCGGCGCCACCGCCCAGTTTTGAGCCGACCACAGCGCCCGCGATGCCGCCGAGCACGCCGCCCACGGTTTGTGATCGGCTTTCGTTCCACGAACAAGCGCCAAGGCTCAACGCTAAGGCTAGACAGGTGGTGGTGCGAACAAGTACAGGCATTGAATTTACAGGCTTTTTGGCCATCCCTATGGGCTGCGTCACAGTTTTGAATTCTGAAATCCGTTAGCCGTGGGCCGCGTCTTGATATATGTATGGCGTCAAGATGTGCGAAACACAGCAATTTTGATTACAACGCATTCATGGTAAACAACGCCTTAACGCATCTCTAAAATCCTCAAATTTCGAAAAGTAGGCGAGCCCATGTCCTCCATCCCCACCGACGCTAATCCTTTTGAGTTGTTTCAAGACTGGTTGACGCTGGCCGAAGAAAAAGAACTCAACGATCCCAACGCCATGGCCATCGCCACGGTGGGTGAAGACGGAGTCCCGTCCTTGCGCATGGTGCTGCTGAAAGGCTATGACGAGCGTGGGTTCGTGTTCTACACCAATTTGGGCAGCCAAAAGGGCCGCGAATTGGCCGCCAGCCCCCATGCGGCGTTGTTGTTTCATTGGAAGAGCCTGCGTCGCCAAATCCGCATCACCGGCCCGGTTACAGCGGTGACAGACGCGGAAGCGGACGAATATTACGCCTCGCGCGCGCGTGATTCTCGCATTGGCGCATGGGCGTCGAAGCAATCTCAGCCGCTGGACGGGATGTTTGAGCTGGAAGCCCGGGTCGCCAAGTACGCGGCCAAATACGCCCTCGGCGACATTCCGCGCCCTGAATTTTGGTCGGGATTTCGTATCCAGCCGTCGCGTATCGAGTTTTGGCACGACCGCCCCTTTCGTCTGCACGAACGGGTGGTGTATATTCAAGGACCTGATGGCTGGGAAAAAGAACGCCTTTACCCCTAATCGCAAAAGGCGCGAGAAACCATGGACGACAATACCGTTTCCCCTGATAGCACTATAAATCCGCAACAGATGGACCGCGCCTCCGCTGGCCGTTTGATGAAGCTCGCCACCTATGCGGCGGTGGGCATGGCGTCGACCCTGATTGTGGTTAAGTTCGGCGCGTGGCTGATGACCGACAGCGTCAGCTTGTTGTCGACGTTGATCGATTCGCTTCTCGACGTCGCCGCGTCGACGGTGAATTTGCTGGCCGTGCGTCATGCGCTTGAGCCTGCCGATGAAGAGCATCGCTTCGGCCATGGCAAGGCGGAAAGCCTAGCGGGATTGGCGCAGTCTGCGTTTATCTCAGGTTCGGCAGTGTTCTTGCTGTTGCAAGCGGGCGAACGCCTGTTCAATCCCAGCCCGGTGCACAACACCATGATCGGCTATGGCGTGATGGCGTTTTCCATTGTCGCCACTCTGGCGCTGGTGGGCTTTCAGAAATACGTCGCAAAGCGCACCCAGTCGCTGGCGATTTCAGCCGATAGCGCGCATTACACTATGGACGTTTTGGTCAACATCAGCGTCATCGTGTCGTTGTTCTTGGCCTCGGAAATGGGTTGGCAAATTGCCGATCCGCTGTTCGCCATCGCCATCTCGTTTTACATTCTGCATGGCGCGTATGAGATCGGGATCGAGGCCTATCACGTGCTGATGGATCGCGAGCTGCCCGACGAAGATCGCGAAAAAATCCGCACCTTGGCGATGGAGCATCCTCAGGTCATCAGCCTACATGACCTGCGCACCCGCCAATCGGGCCCGGATGTGTTCATTCAGATGCATTTGGAAATGAGCGGAGACATGACCTTGGTCCAAGCGCATGAAATCGCCGAAGACGTCATGCACACGATTGAAGCCGCGTATCCGCGCGCCGAAGTGTTGATCCATGAAGACCCCGCCGGGATAGACGAAGACCACGCGTTCGAAGATTAGGCGCTGCGCACTTGGTTGTGTCCAGCGGCCTTGGCCGCGTACATCGCTTGATCGGCTAAGCGGATCAGCTCTGGCGCTGTCGCTGCGTTGTCGGGGCAAATGCTGATGCCGATGCTCAGGTCGATGGTCAGGCTGTGGTCGAGAATTTCCATCGGTTTGTCAAACGCACGAATGACTTTTTGCGCCAGCTTTTTGGCCTCGCTTAGGCTTTTGAGGTCTTCGAGGATCAAGACGAATTCGTCGCCGCCGATGCGCGCCACGGTATCGGTGCCGCGCACAACGGACTTTAGACGTGACCCGGATTCGATCAAAACCTCGTCGCCGACCATATGACCGTAGTTGTCGTTGATGGATTTGAACTTGCCAAGATCAATGAACATCACCGCCGTGTTGGCCTGATGGCGGGTGGCGCGTTGTACGGCCAGGTCTAGGCGCTGTTCGAACAAACCGCGGTTGGGCAGGCCGGTCAGCGGATCGTGATAGGCCATGTGACGGTAACGTTGCTCAATCTCTTTTTGATCCGTGATATCGCGCACCACGCCGATCATGCGCATGAGTTTGCCGTGTTCATCACGCAGTAGGTTGCCGGTTTCGCGTAGCCAGCGTACGCCGCCGTCTGGCCAGACCACGCGGTATTCGACGTCGTGCTTGAGGTTTTGCGCGATGCAGATGTCTTCGTTTTCTTTCACGTGCGCACGGTCTTCGGGGTGAACGGCTTCGCAGAACAGGCTGTAGGATGGAGTTGTGCCGTTGGGCAGACCGAACATGGGCGCGACCTCTTCCGACCAGTGCAGTTGATCGGTGCCGACTATCCAGTCCCAGGTGCCGATGTTGGCGAAGGTTCGGCTGCTTTTATAGCGCTCTTCACTGAGGCGCAGGCGTTCGACCTCTTTGGTCTCGCTGACGTCGCAAACCAGCCATTGGGTTTGATCTTTGACGCCTGAAACCTCGCCTGCAAACCAGATTTCGACAGGAACCCGGGCGCCGTCTTTTTTGACCGCTGTCAGATCATAGCTGTGGGTGCGGTCATAGGGCGGGGTAAAGACAATGTTGGTGATAAACCGTCCCGATCCGGTGTGTTCGTGATCGACGAACAGCGATGAAATTTGGCGTTTCGTGAGCGCGTCGTCACTCAACCCGGTGAGGCTTTTCATGGCGGCGTTGAACGCCAAGATGCGCCCATCGCTATCGATGCGGACATATCCTGTACCGCTGCGCGCCAGCGCGGTCATCAGGCCGGTGTCGGGGGCGCTGCGTGTTTTGCGCCAGAAATAGAGCGCACTCAAGCTCGCCCCGATGATCATCGAAGCCGGAACAATCAGCCACAGTTGGGGAAAGACAAAGACCATGTTGAATTGCCGAATCATTCTAAGTTGATCTGTTCCTGTGTAATGGAAAACACCACCCAGCGCCATATGTGAGGCTTTATCCGGCAATGAAAAACGGCCCCGGAATTCCGGGGCCGTTTCATGCGTTTGCAGTGGGTCAGACTTAGTTAAACGCCTGACCGGGCTTTGCGCCGAGTTTTTTCAAGATCATCGCCAGCGGGCAGAACTTGGTGAAAGCCGCTTGGAACATGTTCAAGCCGACAAAGGCCGGAACGATCAGCCAGAGGATTTCCCCGGTAACGTAGAACGCGCCAAGACCGGCCCAAATGACCACGCCGGCAAAAGCGAAAATGATACGATCGATGCTCATAGTGAACTCCTTGTTCATCACTGTGCTGTTGGGGAATGGGAACGGCCAACCCCGTTGTGTTCACCGGAGGACGGACCGGTCCGGCACATTAGTCAAAAAAAACGCCTAGGTGGTGGTACTGGGGTGCTACACATTTATGCTAAGCGCAGCATGTTTTACACGTGAAAACAGCCCAATCCAATCTTTAAGGTGTTGCTAATTTAGTAAAACCTAATATATAAAGGCAAGCGATATGTTCGCATGCGCAATATATACATGATATACAAGACATTAAGCACCGTTTTTCTGCAAAGAGGTTTGTGATGCAACCGATCCTGAAAAGCCTGATGCCCGTTTTGGTTCTGCCTGTTTTGGTTTTGGCCGGAACCTCTCTGCCAAGCGGCGCCGCCCTTGCGCAGGACGTGACCTTTACCGTTGAAGATGGCCAAGTCGAAGATCGTAAATCGGTGTTCGCCACGGTGGAAAGCGTGGACGTGGTGTCGGCCCGCGCGCGCATCGGCGGCACGGTGACGGAGCTTTTGGTCGATGAAGGCTCGCCGGTCGAAGCCAAGCAAAAAATCGCCCGCGTGGTCGATGAAAAACTGGCGCTACAGGTCAAGTCGGTTGAGGCGAAAATCCAATCTTACGTGTCGCAAAAAGAACTCGCGACCACGGCGCTGGCGCGGGCGGAAAAGCTGTTCACTACGGGCGCGATCCCCAAAGCCCGCTTGGATGAAGCGCGCACCAATATGGATGTCGCAGACCGTTCCTTGGCGTCGGCGCGCGCCGAACGCCAAGTGTTGCAGCAAACCCGCATCGAAGGCGATGTGCTGTCGCCCGCCAGCGGTCGTATCTTGACCGTGTTGGTGCGCAAGGGCTCCGTCGTGCTGCCCGGCGAACCGGTCGCCACCTTGGCTGCCGAAGCCTACATCTTGCGGATGCAATTGCCTGAACGCCACGCCATGTTCATTGAAAAAGGCGATGAGGTTCAGGTCGCAGAGCGCGGTCTTGGCGCCCTGACGCCGAGCAGCGGTCGGGAACTGCGCCGCGGCGTGATCCGTCAAGTCTATCCCGAAATCAAGCAAGGCCGCGTGTCTGCCGATGTTGAGGTTGCGGGGCTTGGCGATTTCTTCGTCGGGGAACGCATTCGTGTGTGGATCGGCACCGGTCCGCGTCCGGCCATCGTGGTGCCCGAAGCGTTCCTCTATTCACGTTACAACCTGACTTTCGCCAAACTCATCGACGGCCGCGAAGTGGTGGTGCAGCCGGGGTTGCCGCAAGCGGGCGGCGTGGAAGTTCTGTCCGGCCTTGTGCCCGGCGACGTTTTGGCGCGCCCATAAGGGCGGGGGGATCATGTGATGAAAAACCTCGGCATTTCCGGACATCTCACCAAAGCATTTTTGCGCTCGCCACTGACGCCGTTGATTTTGCTCGCCTCCATCGCGCTGGGCGTGGTGGCGCTGTTGGCGTTGCCGCGTGAAGAAGAACCGCAAATTTCCGTTCCGCTGGTCGACATCTTGGTCGACGCCAACGGTTTGAAGGCCCCCGACGTGGTGGAGCTTGTCACCAAACCGCTGGAAGACATCGTCAAAGGCGTCAACAGCGTCGAACATGTCTATTCCATGTCCCAAGACGACCAAGTCATGGTCACCGCACGTTTCGATGTCGGCACCGACGAAGACGTTGCGGTGCTGCGTATTCACGACGCGATTCGCGCCAACATTCGCCACATTCCGATTGGCATTCCCGATCCCTTGATCATCGGGCGCGGCATCAACGACGTGCCGATCGTCACCATCACGCTCGCCCCCAAAGGCGAAGAGGCGGGGCGCTGGAACGACAACGCGCTGTATAACGTCGCCGAAGAGTTGATGCATGAATTGGTCAAGGTTTCCGACGTTGGTTTGACCTTCATCGTCGGCGGACGCGCCGATCAAATCCGCGTCGAGCCCGATCCCGAGCGTCTGTCGCTGTACGGCGTGACCCTGCAACAACTGATCGGCAAGGTCGAAAGCGCCAACCGCTCATTCCGCGTCGGTCGGGTGCGCGAAGGCGGCAAAGCGATTTCCGTGATGGCCGGTCAAACCTTGATGGGCATGCCTGACGTTGGGTTGCTGATGATCACCGCGCGCGATGGCCGACCGGTGTACGTCAAGGACGTCGCCCATGTGGTGGTCGGCGCGAAGCCTGAAGAACATCGTGTCTGGCATATGGAAAAGGCGGCCGACGATAACGCCACCTTGGACGCCAAGCCCGCGGTTACGCTTGCCATCGCCAAACGCAAAGGCGCGAACGCCGTGCAGGTGGCCGATGAAATCACCCGCCGCTTAGAACAGGTTCAGGGCAGTTTGCTGCCCGCCGATGTCGAGGCGACGATCACCCGCAACTACGGTGAAACGGCGTTGGAAAAATCCGACGAACTGCTGTTCCACCTTGCTTTAGCGACAGTGTCCATCGTCTTGCTGGTGGGCTGGGCGTTGGGCTGGCGCGAAGGAATCGTGGTCATGGTGGTGGTGCCATCGACCATTTTGATGACCTTATTCGCGGCGTGGATGATGGATTTCACCATCAACCGGGTGAGCTTGTTCGCGTTGATTTTCTCCATCGGTATTTTGGTCGATGACGCCATTGTGGTGGTCGAAAACATCGTCCGCCATTGGGCCATGAAAGATGGCCGCACGCCATTGCGCGCCACCATCGAGGCCGTCGCCGAAGTCGGCAACCCGACCATCATCGCGACCCTCACCATCGTCGCGGCGCTGCTGCCGATGATGTTCGTTTCGGGCTTGATGGGGCCATACATGAGCCCCATTCCCGCCAACGCCTCCGCCGCGATGGTGTTTTCGTTCTTCGTCGCGATGATCATCACGCCGTGGCTGTTGTGCAAGATCACGTGCTGGCGCAAGCACCTGCCCGAAGAGTCCATGACGGATGAAAACGCCGATTTTGATGAAGGCGTGGACATGGGCGATCATGGCGATCACGGTCCCGGCGTATTGGGCAACTTTTACAAGCGCATCGCCACCAAGCTTTTGAGTGGGCGCAAGAACTCAATTCGCTTGCTGGTCCTGACCGGCATCGCCACGGTGGCGTCGCTGGTGTTGTTTGCGACCAAGGATGTGACGGTGAAGCTTTTGCCGTTCGACAACAAATCTGAATTGCAGGTGGTGCTCGATTTGCCCGAAGGCTCGTCGCTGGAGGTCACCGAGCGCGCGCTTTTGGACATTGCTGATCGCATCAAACGCTTGCCGGAATTGGTCAGCATGCAGGCCTATGTCGGCACCGCTATGCCGTTCAACTTCAACGGTTTGGTGCGTCACTATTATTTGCGGTCCGAACCCTGGCAGGGTGAACTGCAAATTAATCTGGCGCCCAAAGGCGAGCGCGATCGCCAAAGCCACGACGTGGCCTTGGCGGTGCGCGAGTTGCTTGACGGGATCGACGTTCCTCAAGGCACCTCGATCAAAGTGGTCGAGGTTCCGCCCGGACCGCCGGTGATGGCGACGTTGATGGCGGAAATTTACGGACCTGATCATGAAACGCGGCGCGCCGCCGCCGCCAAAGTGCGCCAAGCTTTTGAATCGGTCGATTTCGTCGCCGACGTGGACGACAGTTACGGCCAGCCCGAAACCCGCGTGCGCTTAGAAGTCGATCAGGACAACCTGGAATTTCACGGTGTGCAGGAAAACGATCTGTACGACACCATCCAAGCGGTGGTGGGCGGCAAAACGGTCGGCTATTCCCAACGCGGCGAGGGTGTAAATCCCATCGAAATCGCCATCCGTCTGCCGAAGGAAGGCTTGGCGATGAGTGAGCGGATGTTGTCCATTCCGGTGCCGGCGCCGGGACCGGCGGGCGACAGCGGGCGGGTTGTCGAATTGGGCGACGTGGTGCGGGTGGTGCATGAACAAGCGTCGTATCCGATGTTTCGTCGCGACGGCCACTTCGCGGTGCTGGTCACCGGCGAAATGGCGGGCGAATTCGAAGCGCCGATCTACGGCATGTTTGCGGTCGAACAAAAGCTCAACGCCATGGATTGGGGCGATCAAGATCCGCCGACCATCGCCTATCACGGCCAGCCCCAAGACGAGAGCAAGATCACCTTGTTGTGGGATGGCGAATGGGAAGTCACCTACGTGACGTTCCGCGATATGGGGCTCGCGTTCATCTTTGCTTTGTTGGGCATCTATTTGTTGGTGGTCGGCCAGTTCGGCAGCTTCAAACTGCCGCTGGTGATCCTCACCCCGGTGCCGCTGACGTTCATCGGCATCATGTTTGGTCACTGGCTGTTTAACGCGCCGTTCTCGGCCACCTCGATGATCGGTTTCATCGCCTTGGCGGGCATCATTGTGCGCAACTCGATCTTGTTGGTGGACTTCATCAAGCATCGCCAGGAAACCGGTAAGCCGTTACGCGACGTGTTGGTTGAAGCGGGCACCATTCGCTTCAAACCGATCTTCTTGACCGCGGTGGCGGCGATGATCGGCTCGGCCTTTATCTTGGCCGATCCGATTTTTCAAGGCCTGGCCATCTCGATGGTGTTCGGCCTCGCCAGCTCGACGGCGCTGACATTGTTGGTGATTCCGGCGATCTACGTGGTGTTGCGCGACGATGGTCGTGAGATGGGCGCCAAAAAATAAACCATGGAACAGACGGGCCTGCTTTCCTTTTTGAGCGGGTCCGCTATCGTGTGTGCATGATCAAAGAAGACCAATCCGCCCAAGTGGCTTTGCTGTCCGATCCAGCCGTGTTTGGCGACGCCACCCAAGTGGTCGGGCGCGTCACCACCCATGCGTCGGAATTGTTCATTGGACAAGAGCGCGTCTTTAAGCTCAAGCGCGCGGTCGAATATCCGTTTATGGATTATTCAGATCGTGACAAGCGTCTCAAGTATTGTGAGGCCGAAGTTGCGCTCAACCGTCGCACCGCGCCGCATTTGTATCTGGGCGTCAAGCCGATCACACGGGATGCGGACGGGCGGCTGCATCTGGACCGCCCCGGTGAGGTTGTCGACTGGGTGATCGAAATGGTGCGCTTTGACGAAGCCACCTTGTTCGACAGACTTGCGGAACAAGGTAAACTCGACCGTCATTTGATGGAACATCTGGCCGATAAAATCGCCACATTTCATGCCGCGACCGAGGCCCGCCAGGATGGCGGCGGGCGCACCGGCATCGCGCTGACCATCGAAAGCAACGCCAAGGCTTTTGCCGAAAACGCCCCTGGCTTTCTGGATATGGATCGGGTCTCTGATCTGACGGAGCAATCCTTGGAAGCCACCAACGACATCGTCGAGTTGCTGGAAGGGCGGCGCATGCACGGCTGTGTGCGTCACTGTCACGGTGACATGCATTTGCGCAACATCTTCTTGGAAGACGGCGAGCCGGTGCTGTTCGATTGCATCGAATTCAACGAGACCTTTTCGACCATCGACGTGCTCTACGATTTGGCGTTCTTGTTGATGGACCTGGAATATCGCGGCTTGCGCACGCTCGCCAACGTGACCATGAACCGGTACATGGACATCACCGGGTCGGCATGGGGGCTGGCTGCGCTGCCGTTGTTTCTCAGCGTCCGCGCAGGGGTGCGCTCGTTCGTCGCGTGCGCGGCGGCGAAAAGCGTCGATGATGAAGCTTTCAAAAAAGATCAAATCGCCCAAGCCCAAGTCTATCTCGATATGGGTTTGAACTATTTGGCCGCGCCCGAACCGCGTTTGATCGCGGTCGGTGGATTGTCGGGCAGCGGCAAATCGCGGCTGGGCCGCGACCTGGCCCAACACATCGGCGCTTCGCCGGGTGCGCGGGTGGTGCGCAGCGACGTTTTGCGCAAGCGCATCGCAGGCAAGCATCCACTGGATAAGTTGGGTCCTGAAGGCTACACCGCCGAGATGACCGAGCAAACCTATCAAGCGGTCTATGATGAGGCCCGCGCGGTGCTCGCCACTGGCCATTCGGTGATTGCCGACTGCGTGTTTTCCAAACCGCACGAGCGCGAAGCGATCCAAGCGGTGGCCCAAGAGATGGACGTGCCGTTCGATGGATTTTGGCTGAGCGCGTCGCCGGAAATCATGCAAGCGCGGGTCACGGCGCGCAAAAAGAACGCATCCGACGCCGATGCGGAAGTTGTGCGCATGCAACTCGACTACGATTTGGGCGACATCGCGTGGCGCAAAATCGATTCTTCGGGCAGCCGCGAAGAGACTGATGCTCAGGCGTTGAAAATTCTCGATCTCTAGAGCCAAAACCAGTCATTACATGGCTTTATCTTTCTTCGCTTCGGGTCCATCATGGTCTCAGGGAAACAAGCGAGGAGTCTTCAATGTCGATCCGTTCCATTCTTGCGCCCGTCGATGGGGCGGCGGACAATCGCGCGATTGTTGAAAATGCGTTGGAGTTGGCGCGTGCGTTCAACGCCCATGTCGATGTCTTGCATGTCAGGCCCGATTCACGCGACTCCGTGCCGCTGTTTGGTGAGGGGCTTTCGGGCGATATGGTTGAAGAGATGATCGTGTCCGCTGATCGTGACTACGCCGCAAAGGCCGATGCGCTCAAAACGCTGTTCGACACCCTGTGCAAAAACAGAGATGTCCCGCAAGTGACTGGACCGGGTGGCGGCGAAGACGCCATCACCGCTACGTGGCATGACGTAACCGGTCGCGAAGATGAGGCGGTCGCATGGCGTGGTCGTTTGTCCGATTTGGTGGTGATCGCACGCCCCGGCGAAGACAGTTCGCCGATGCGCGCGTTGACCCTGCATGCAGCCTTGTTTGAATGCGGACGCCCGGTTCTGGCGCTGCCGGTCGATCCCGATGTCACGGAAATCGGTCGGGTGGTCGCGATTGCGTGGAATGGCACGGCCCAGGCTGCGCGCGCGGTGCATGCGGCGATGCCGATCATCACCCGCGCTTTCGAGGTCAGTGTACTGACGTGTGAAAGCACACGCACCGAACCAACCGCCGCAGACGAGCTGGCCCAGTATCTCGGCTGGTGGGGCGTGACGCCTAAAGTCGTGAGCTTCCCGCCGGGGTCCGATGGTGCGGGCGCAAGCTTGCTGGCTCACACCAAAGACATCAACGCCGACATGTTGGTATGCGGCGCCTATTCGCACTCACGTTTGATGCAGACGGTTTTGGGCGGCGTCACCAGCGCGTTGATGGATGACGCCGATATCCCCATGTTCTTCAGTCACTAAAGGGCATTACCCTTGGCGCCATTGGCGGGCGAAGTAGCCGCGGTAAAACAGCACCGCGCTTTGTCCGCCGGCTTCGGCGTCGAACACTTTCCAGCCATCTTTGGCTTTATAAAAGCGGAATTTGATGGTCATCGGTTGGCCGCGCCAGCGATCCAAGCGCACCGGCACCACCAACTCGCCCCGGCTTGCGCCGCGTCGGGTTTTACCGACCGTGAAACGGGTGGCGCGAACGTCGCCCATGGCTTCGACCAATTTGGACGTGAAGTTGCTGCGCAAAGCGCTCAGCGCGGCGTCGCGTTGTTGGGCGGTCATGCGGTTGGCAAGCCGTCCCAGCGCCATTTTCGTCATGGTCTGAAAGTCGATGTCGGGGGCGATTTGTCGTTCGATGTAGCCGAGAACTTGGCTTGGGTCCAAGCCTCTGCCGTTCGCGTCGCCTTGGTTTTTGCTGAGGAACGCGTGCAGGTTTTTCAGTTGCGTTGAAACTTTAGCCGATGGGCTGTCCGCTTGCGGCGCGGCCAACTGCGGCGCGGGCTGCGGAACGTAGCGGGGGACGTAACCCTGGTTGTAATTTTGCCCGTACGGGGATCCGTATCGGGGGCCGAATTCGGCGGAAAATGTGGGGCTTGTTCCGATTAAAGCCAGGGTCATGGCTGTGACGGCGGCGACAACAATCTGCTTCATAAGGTCCCCCTGTTGACGGTCTATGGACTCCATTGGTGGAGGACATTATCACCCGAAAGCTCTCTCAACACACCCTTGGATTTAAAAAACATCCCCGGTTAAAACAGAACCGGGCGTTGATCGACGTTATCGGCGCGTAAGCCCCCGTCGTAAGGGCGAAGAAGATGTTCCACGTCTTTGAACGTCCGCCCCGCGTCGATCCAGGCGGCTTCGTCTTGTGGTTTGAGGATCGCCGGCATGCGGTTGTGGATCATCGCGATCTCCGGCGTAGGGGCGCAGGTCACGATGGTGACGCTGTCGCCGTCTGCGCCGATCAAGCCCGCCATGGCGAATAGGTCGGCGTCTTCGACATGGATGCGCGTTTTTTGCTTGGCCCCCCCTGATTTAAAACCGGGCGGTCTGGCCCATTCGAAATAGGCCGTGGCGGGCACCAAGCAACGGCGTTGGAGAAGTGGGCGGAAGGTGGTTTTGGCGATTAAGGTTTCGGCCCGCGCGTTGATCAATGGTTTGGGGTCCCAATCGACTTTGAGCCCCCAGCCGAGCAACCGTCCGCGCCGCAGACCGCCTTGCGTGTCGATGGTGAGAATTCGGTCTGTCGGGGCCATCTCTATCCCGTGTGGAGGGGGCGGGCTGAGCTTCAGGCCAAAGCGCTTTTTGACCTTTTCCATTGCCGCTTTAACTTCAAATTTGCCACACATTTCAATTCTATTCCCTGGAAAGCAACTCGGCTTTAGCCTAACGTCTCACTATGAACGAGCAACGCAAAACAGTCATCATCACAGGCGCGTCCCGCGGCATCGGGCACGCCACCGCACTTTTGTTTTTGGAACGCGGCTGGCGCATCATCACCTGCGCGCGTGGCGAGGCCCCGCCCGAGGCGAAAACCAATGAAAATTGGCTCGCCCATATCCCCACCGATTTGTCCAAGAGCGACAGCGTCAAGGCGTTCATCGCCGAAGCCTCACAGGTTCTGGGGGGTGGACCCTTGCATGGATTGGTGAACAACGCCGGGCTTTCACCGAAGACGCCGTATAAGGAGCGCCTGGGGTGTCTCAACGGTGACTTGGACGCGTGGCGTGAAGTGTTTGAAATCAACTTTTTCGCCGCTTTGAAGCTGTCGCGCGGCTTTGCTTCGGCGTTGCACAACGGTCATGGGGCGATTGTCAATATCACCTCGATCGCGGGGCATTTCATCCATCCGTTTGCCGGGTCTGCGTATTCCATATCCAAAGCGGCGTTGAGCGCCATGACCCGCGAAATGGCGGGTGAGTTCGCGGCCCTGGATGTGCGCGTCAACGCGGTTGCGCCGGGTGAGATTGAAACGTCGATGATCCAACCGGAATACGAGGCCCTGATCCCGCGCATTCCGTTGGATCGCATGGGTGCGCCGCGCGACGTCGCCAGCACGGTCTATTATCTGTGTTCCGATGACAGCAATTACGTCACCGGCACGGAAATATGGGTCACCGGCGGCCAGCATATGTACTAAGCCTAACCACAAAGTTTGTATGGCTTAGCATGCTTTAATTCCTTGTATACCGGGCCTCAGGCCAAACGGCCGACATTCACGCCACCTAAGGGGCGGATGATGGTGAGGAGGCGTATTCGTCGCGGATGATGGAAATCAGCGCGTCGGCTGCGGGGTGTTCGATATTGTTGCGGTGGCGCGCGATCCACAGCGTGCGCATGATGCGAAAGCCGCTGACCTTGATGTGATGCAGGCGCCCGGCCTCGATGTCTTTGATGACCGTGAAACGGGGCAGGAAGCTGACGTTCTGGCCGGGGATCAGAACATCCACCAGGGCGTCGGTTCCGCCCACTTCCAACACCACGTCCAGCGCGTTGAAGCCGATGGCGTCGAGAGCTTCTTCCAGATCCAGACGTGACGCCGCCCCCGGTTCGCGCAGCACGTAGCTGAGGTCCACCAGCATGGTGATGGGGATCATGTCTTCGTCGGCCAACGGGTGGTCCATTCCGCACACCAGCAACAGTTCGTCGTCCATCCACTTTTGCACCATCAGGTCGGGGTGTTCGGGCGGACGCTCCAAAAGCGCTACGTCGGTGAGGCCGCTGGCGAGGTTGTTCTCGCTCTGGCGGCTATACACCAAGCGGCTGTTGATGCGGAACTGGGGATAGCGTTCGGCGAATTTCAAAAGGAACTGTGGCAAAAAGTGCTCGCCAATGGCGATGGTGACGTCCAGGTGGAGGGTCGTCTTGCCGCGCTTCAGCTCAAGCAATTCGTGGCGCAACGACAGTTGACGGTCCAGTGTTTGCACCGCCAACATATAGACTTTTTCCCCCGCAGGCGTGAGGTGCAAGCGACCGCCGGATCGCTTCAGCAGGGGTAGCCCGTAGCTGTCTTCCAGCGTGTGCAGGCGCTTGGTCACCGCCGGTTGCCCGACGTTTAGCGCGTGGGCGGCGGCCGAAACGCTGCCTTTTTCCACAATCGCCCGCAACGCCGCCCAGCCGCGGATGTCTGGAAGGTTTTTATATTCCATACAGGAATATTAGCTAAAAAGAATTGATTAGGAAATAATATTTTTAACCGCAATACTCCTGACAAATATAGTTGCGTTTATGCGTATGGAATCCATGAGTTAGCCTCTTTCTTTCACTCCTTCGTGGGAGATCATGCATTCCTAACTCGATTTGGGTAATTCCATTCTGGAATGAAGTTGGCGCAATTGAATTTGTTATGAGAAATAAGGGATGACCGACACGATGGTCTCACATGTTGACAGCACTTTGATTTCCACGTCCGCGCCGAAACGGGCTTGGCGTTTGCGCAACCTTTTGATGTTGCGTCCGAAAGCCAAGGCCGCCATTGCTTATGGGGTTTTGAGCGCAGGGTTGTATTTTGGCCTCTACACATTTAACGATGACATTCGCCATATCGCTGAAATGACCAACCAGGGCGACAAAACCTATTTTCTGCTGCCGATTGGCGTCGCTTTCCTGTTTTCCGTGGTTCATGGGCTGTTTACGGATCGGTTCTGGGAGGCCTTGGGCTTGAAGGCCAAGCGGTGATATGATGAGCTCCGATGTGACCGTGCAGGAGGACGCCGCCTTGCCGCATTTGCAGCTCTCGCCCATAGGGCGCTTTGAGAACGTTTTGCTCGCCACCGATGGATCGGAATGGAGCGCCGGAGCGGAACGCATCGCCATTGCGCTGTGCGCCGAGCATGAAGCTCACCTTCATATTTTATCGGCCATTTCCACGCCCGGCGAAGCCGGATGGATGGGCAAACCCAACGATGTCGAAGCCGAACGCAAGACCGACGAAACCATCCAACGCTTAGAAAAAATCGCCACGGACGCTGGGATCAAATGCACCGGCCATATCCGTTCCGGCGACGATCCTTACGAAGTGATCGTCGATGCGGCGCGCGATTTGTCCAGCGACGTGGTGGTCATGGGCCGCAAAGGGCGGCGCGGCTTGGCGCGACTGATGCTGGGCGATGCGACCGCCAAGGTCATCGGCTATGCGCCGTGTTCGGTTTTGGTGGTGCCCGAAACCGCCAATATGTGGAGCTCTATCTTGGTCGCCACGGACGGCTCGCGCTTTAGCGATATGGCCGCCGTCGCCGCCGTTGAACTGGCCAAAACCGGGGGCGTTCCGCTGACCGTTTTGTCGGTTAAAGTTCCCGTCCACAGCGAACGTCGTCAGGCTGAAGCCCAGCCGATTGTCGATCGCGTACTTGAGTTTCTCAGCGACAAGGGCGTACAGGCCCGTGGGATCGTTGAGGAAGGTCCGGCGGACGATGTTATTGTCGAAGTGGCCCAGGACCGCCAATCCGGTTTGATCGTGTTGGGTAACTTTGGTCGGACCGGAATTGGCCGGATGTTGTTCGGCTCCAAAGCCGAACGGGTGATCAATCAGACATCGACGCCGGTTTTCATCGCCAGAGGCGGTTGATCAGGGCGGTTGATCGCAAAAAAAATTATCATGTTCCGAGGTTCCTCCCCCCTCGCACGACAACAAATCCGGTCGGCTCACCACGATTTTGTGCCTGGCCCTGTAGGAGCGCCCCATGGAAGCCATTATCTTTCTCGATCTCACCCCCAATATCGTGGTTTTGCTGTTTTTGGTGGGGTTTGTCGGCGGCATGGTCAGCGGTTTCATCGGTTCGGGTGGCGCGTTTGTGTTGACGCCGGCGATGATGAGTTTGGGCGCCCCGGCCATCGTCGCGGTGGCGAGCAACATGGCGCACAAGTTTCCCAAGGCGTTGGTGGGCTCCATCAAACGCGCCAAATACGGCCAAGTGGACGTTAAGCTGGGTGTCATCATGGGCTTATTCGCTGAGGGCGGGGTGTTCTACGGCAAGGGGTTGATGACCGATATTCGCGACCAATACGGCGATGCGGGCACCGATTTATATGTGTCGGCGGTGTTCGTGGTGGTGTTGGCGGTGGTTGGCGGCTTCGTTTTGCGCGATGCGTTGCGCAGCCGTCACAGCGAAACCGAAGACAGCGCGCATGTGACCCCAAAGTTTGCGCTGTGGGTGCAATCGGTGCGCATTCCGGGCACCATGATGCGCTTTAAGTCCATCGGTAATAAAGAAGTTTCGGTGTTGTTCATCGCGCCGTTGGGCTTCGCCACCGGCATGCTGGCGGCGTCCATCGCGGTGGGCGGGTTCATCGGCGTTCCGGCGATGATCTACGTGTTGGGCGTGCCCGCAATCATGGCCACCGCGACCGAACTGGTGGTGGCGTTCGTGATGGGGGCGGGCGGCACCATGCTGTACGCCTGGGATGGTTTCGTCGATATCCGCTTGGCGATGATCATTCTCGCAGGCTCGTTGTTTGGCGTGCAGATCGGCGCCATCGGCACCACCTATGTCAAAGACTGGGTGGTTAAGATGATTATGGCGATGATCATGTTGATCGTGCTGGTCAGCCGCTTCTTCAAGCTGCCGGTGTATTTTTCTAACCTTGGCATGATCGAAACGCTTCCCACTGCGACCTCCGACATGCTCTCGACGGCCAGCTTTACGACCTTGGCTTTGGCCTTGCTGGCGGGCGCCATTGCGATTTTGTTGGCCCTGGTGAAGGGCATGGCGGCCGACCGAAAGGCGCAGCAGGCGTCTGCTTCGCCGTAATCCGTCCCGCGTTACCATTGTATCCAATACGCTTCGACGCGCAGGTTATCCACAACCTGCGCGTCGATTTGTGCACAATTGGCGATTTTTATAGTCTGAAAACATGACCGTGACACAATATGTTGTGGCTTCTTGCTATTTACCGCCCCATATAGCGGGTGTATGATCTGTTCCATCGCAAACAGGCATAAGCGCGGGAGCTGCCCTGAGGCACAGATATGGTCAAAGAGCCACATAGCCAGAAAAATGGTGAAGACGCGAGTACACTCGATAAGCTTGGGCTTTCCATCGCCGATGCTGTCGAGGGCGCCGCTGCGTCTGCTGAACAAGACCCGTCGCCGAGCGATTTCGATGAATGGAAGCAGCCGTTTTACTTGCGCTATAAGCTCGCCACCGGACTCGGCATTATGGTCAGCGGCGCATGGCTTTGGTTGACCAACAATTACATCAGCGACTACATCGGCTGGGATGTGCTGTTCGAGCTGCTGCCCCATGAGCTGGGCGGCTTGGCGGCGGGTGTGTTTACGCCGGTCGCGTTGTTGTGGATGGTGATCGCGTTGTTTGAGCGCGGCCACGGTCTCAGGGGCGAAACGGCCCATCTGCGCTGGCAAATCCGCCAGCTGACATATCCGTCTGACCGGTCCGAAAGCCGGGTCAAGGAAATCACCGACAGCCTGCGCCGCCAAGCGCGCGATCTGAGCCAAGCTTCTGACGAGGCCTATCAACGCGGCGAGGCGATCACCAATCAGGTTCGCGAGCGGGCGTTGGAACTGGCGCGGGTGTCCGAAGACGCCGATTTGCGCGCCCGTGCGGTGTCCGAAGCTTTGTCGCGTGAAACCGAAGAATTGCGCTTGGTGTCGCAAAAGGCCGAAACCCGTGCGCGCGATGTCAGCGACGTGTTGCACCGGCGCGGCCACGACATCGCCACCGCGACGGATCGCGCCAGAACCCGCACGGAAGATTTGGTCGAGGTGTTGGAACGGCGCATTCAAGAATTGTCCGATGTTTCGGAAGCGGGTTCGCGTCACGCTTATGAAGTCGCCGACACCTTCCACCAACGCAGCGAAGACATGGCGCGTATTTCCGCCGAAACATCGTCGCGCGCCGAAAGCGCCGGCGAAATCCTCGCTACGCGCATCGCCAACATGAATTCCGCCACCGAAGAAGCCGTGCAACGTATGGAAACGGGATCGGAACTGCTGGCCGGTGCGGGCGCGGAAATGGGCGCGCGCGGTGATCGGTTGGAGGCGCAGACGGATCGCATCGGCGAAGCGTTGCGCCGTCAGCAAGCCGACCTGGAACGCGCCGCGCTGGACGCCGCCAGCCACGCCCACGAAGTCGAAGGCCATCTGCAACGCCAAACCAAGGCGCTTAACGACACCGCCGATAATGTCTCAATGCGCGTCAAATCGATGACTGAAACTATGGGCGAGCATGCCCATGAATTGGTTACGGCGTCCGATTTGGTGGCGTTGCGCATGAAGGCGGCCGGCGAAGCTTTTCAGGCCGAGGCCAAGGGCCTGGCGGTGACCGCCGACGGCGCGAACGAGCACACCGCCCAGGTGCGCGAACTGTTGCGCAAAACCTCGATGGATTTGAGCAACATCTCCGCCAAGGCGCTCGATCAGGTGGAAATGGTCGGCAAGGCGCTGCAGTCGCGCGCGGGCGAACTGGCAAAGACCGGCGACGAATCTGAGGCGCGCGTTCTGGATGCGGCGGCGACGCTGAAACTGCAAACGCAAAACATCAAAGACACCACCGAAGTCAGCATTTCGCGCATCGAAACGGTCGCCGACCAGTTGCGCGATGGCGCGCTGAACTTGGACGGCACTTCAAAAGACGCTCAGGCCGCGTTGTCGGAAGCCACCCGCATCATGGAAGAAGGAGCGACCCGGATCTCGTCGAGCGCGCAGACCGGAGCCAGCTCCATCGCCATCGCGACGCGCGCCATGAAGGACGGCCTGGACGGCATCAACACGTCGTCGGAACGCACCGGCCATATCACCGAAGTATTCCGTCGTCATTTGATGGATTTCAAGACCGTGTCGAATGATGCGGCCAACTCGATTTCCGATTTGAGCGACACCGTGCAGGACCGCGCGCATCTCTTGGAAGGCGTTGCGGATCACGCCACGGATAAGCTGTCGGATGCAGGTGATGTGCTGCAAAAACGCACCGAACATATGATCTATGTCGCGGCGCGGACCGGCAAGTTGGTGACGTCGGCGTCCGAAAACCTCGACCAGCGTACCGATTTGATGGAGGACGCGTCCGATCGCGCCGAAAACCGCCTGCGCAAATTGGGCGATGCGGTGCGTGAAAGCTTGAACCAGCTGATGGAAAGTTCCGACGAGGCTTCGGGACGTTTGGACAGCGTCAGCTCAACGCTGGAAGATCAAACTGAAAACGTCTCAAGGGTGACGGCGTCGGCGGTCGAGGATGTCGATAAAGCCACCGCGGCGTTGATGGAACGTTCACGTGAAGTGGGCTCGGCGTCGGACCGCGCGGCGCGCTTGATCTCGTTGGTGTCCGATGCCCTGCACCGCCAGACTGCGGGCCTAACCGATGCGTCCAAACAGGCGGCCGAACGTATCGACGTGATGGGCGACACCATCAAGGAACACGCCCGCGAATTGGACGATCTGGGCACCCGCGCCACGGATCGTCTGGTGGAAACGGGCGAAAAACTCAAAGACAGCGCGTTCAGCTTGCAAAGCGTTACCGACGAATCTGTCGGTCGCGTGCGCACGGTCACTGATGCTTTGATCGATGGCGAGCGACTGGTGTCGCAGCGCATCGAAAGCGCGGAACGCGATCTGGACGGTATTGGCCGACGCCTCAACGAGCGCGCCGACGAAGCCGCGCGCGTCACCGGCCAAGCGGGCGACCGTTTGGAAGGCATTTCGGACACCTTCCACCGTCACACCGAAAAATTGGACAGCGCCTTGGATCGCGCCGGCGACCGGCTGGAAGACGTCGGCGGTTTGTTGTCGCGGCGCACCGATGATTTGACCGAATCATATACGCGCGCATCCCAACACATCCGCACGTTCTCTGACGATATGCACCAGCAAGCCAGCGGCCTGATGGAGGCCTCCGACCGGGCGGCGGGCAAGCTCGGCGAAGTTGGCGCACGCTTGAACGAAGAAGTGCATGGCGTCAATCAATCGGTGGACAAGGCCGCCAAGCTGATCGACTTGGTGACAAATGCGTTTCATCACCAGACTTCCGATCTGGGCGCGGCGTCTGAACGCGCGGCGGGCGAATTGGAGCGGGTCAGTGATCTGGTCAAACGTTCAGCCGGTGAAATGTCGCGGATTTCCGGTGATACGGTGCGTGATTTGGGCTCAGCCGGGGACGCCTTGCGTCAACACTTAGGCGATCTGAATTCCGCGTCCACGCAAGCCACCGCGAAAATGGAAAGTTCGGTGGACGCGCTGCGCTATCAGGGCCGTGAAGTCGTGGCGGTCTCGGACGAAGCATTGGCCAAAATCAGCCAGGTTGGCGATAGCCTCAACCAGCAAAACGAAGGCATTGCGCAGCTCACCGAAGGTAGCCTTGAAAAGGTCCGTGTGTTCCTCGACCAAGTCGAACGCCAAAGCAAGGACACCGTGCTCGAAGCCGAAAAAATCACCGATCACTTGGACGTTGCGCACAACCGCGCGCGCGGTCAGCTCAATGAGCTGAATCGTATGTACGGCCGGGCGGAGCAGGGCGCCGCTTTGCTTGGCGATGCTTTGGAAAAACAAAGCCACAACGTCGCCAACGCCACCGAGCAGTCATTGTCCCGCGTGGTGGCTTGGGACAAGACCTTGCGCGACCGTGTGTCGGATCTGACCCGTGCATCGGAAACCGTGGCGCAGCAGCTGGATGGGGTCGGCGACAAGGTCGATCAGGGCACCCGCGATCTGATGCTGGCGGCGCGCCAAGCGCAGGCGCTCAACGAATCCTTGGACACGACCTTGGATCGCGCCCACGTGGACGATTTCATGCGCCGTTCCGCGTTTATCACCGAAAAACTTCAGTCTCTGGCCGTCGATCTGGCGCGCATCGTCGAAGTGCCGATCACCGAAGACGATTGGCGACGCTTTAACAAGGGCGAAAAGGGCGTCTTTGTGCGCAAGATGCTGGGCTTCAAAGAAAAGAACACCTTGGCGTCCATCAAGGCGGTTTATCAAGACGATGGCGAGTTCCGCGATTATGTTGGCCGGTATGTCAGTGAATTTGATGCAATGATGGACAAAGCGCGCGAACGCGATCATGATGGGGTTCTTGAGAGCACGTTCTTGTCGTCCGATATGGGTAAACTGTATATGGTGCTCTCCAAGGCGCTTGGTCGCGACTTGTAACGTATTGTTTTTTAAGCCTTTGTTTTTCTAGGCTTGGTAGCTTTATACATTTCGGGGGAGGTCCCCATAATCAGGGGACCCATCTTGGGGCGGAAACTTCGTGTTTCCGCCCCCTTTTTTTGTGTAAAGCGCAAGATTCGGAATGCCGGCCCATCCGGGCTTTGCTAGCGTCACGTCACACAATATCGCGTCACACAATAAGGATGCACTCTCATGCCCAAACTCAGCGCCATTCACATTTCCATGTCGCCGCTGGAATGGGCGATGTTGGTGAGCTTATCGGTGCTATGGGGTGGTTCGTTCTTTTTTGTCGGCGTCATCGTCGAAGCGCTGCCGCCATTGAGCATTGTGGTGCTGCGGGTCGGGCTGGCGGCGGCGGTGCTTCATCTGCTGCTTGTGGTTCAACGCGATCCTATTCGCGGTGGGGCCAAGGTGTGGGGGGCGTTTGTGGTCATGGGGTTGCTCAACAACGTGGCGCCGTTTTCGCTGATCGTGTGGGGCCAAACGCACATTGCGTCGGGCTTGGCGTCGATCCTCAACGCCACAACGCCGATATTCACGGTGCTGGTGGCGCATGTCTTCACAGCGGACGAACGCCTCAGCCCCGCGCGCATCATGGGCGTGGCGGCGGGCTTTTGCGGGGTTGCGGTGATGATGGGGCCAGAGCTCCTAAACGGCGAAGATGGGGCTTTGCTGGCGCAAGGGGCCATATTGGGCGCGGCGCTGTCGTATGCGTGCGCGGGCGTCTATGGTCGGCGTTTTAAGGCCCTGGGGGTCAAGCCGCTGCACACGGCAACGGGGCAAGTGACGGCTTCGGCCCTGATGCTGTCGCCGTTGGCGTTATGGGCCGATAGCCCGTGGCAACTGACGATGCCGGGGGTGGAGATTTGGGCCGCGCTGACCGGCTTGGCGGTTTTGTCCACGGCGCTGGCTTATATTTTATATTTTCGCATTCTGGCGACAGCGGGCGCGACCAATGTGTTGTTGGTGACGCTGCTGGTGCCGGTCAGCGCAATCCTCTTGGGCGTGGTGGTGTTGGGCGAAACGCTGGAACCGACAAGCTTCATCGGCATGGGGCTGATCGCCGTCGGCTTAGCGATGATCGACGGGCGGGTTATTCGGCTTTTGAAAAGGACTTAAGCGGCAGCGCTTTGCGCCGCGCGCACGCGCATTAAGATCAAATCGGCCATTTCCGGCACGTCGCCCAGCGGCGGCAGATACACCAAACGCTGCCCGTTCAGCGTCAACTCATTGGGCTGAATGGCGCCGAGACGCTTGGTAAAGTCGTCTGATTTGATGTCGAAGCCGATTTCGCGGGGGATTTCGTCCGAGCCGTGATAACCGTCTGAGATCAAGAACGGGGCGAAGATGATGTTTTTCGCGTCAGCCTGGGCGCGCCAGTCCTTGATGAACGGCGCTTCTTCCAAGAACGAGGTGAAGATCGGCGCGCTGACGCCGTGTTGGCTGAGTTCTCCGGCGATGATGGTGGTGTGTTCAAACGAGGCCCGGCTGCGTTGCGATCCATGACCGATCACCACCACGGCGGCATCGTCTTGATCGATCGACAATTCGTCCATCGCTGCGCGGATGCGGATGGCGAAGGTCTTGGCGATGGCCGGATCTGTGCCCACCGGGTCGGTCAAGAAAACCCGCTGGCGGCCGCCGGGGGTGATGCGTTCGGTCACCGCGCCGGTCAGGCTGAGCGCCTGGGGCAGCTTGGTGGTGGTGATAAAACCAGCGCAGGCGAGGTTCGGCACCACGTAGACTTCCGGCGTGACGAAGTCGTCGAGGACATCCTTGGCGAACGGTTTTTCGGTGAGAAAACCGGCCCGCACATCGGCGAACAACGCCAGCTTGCGGATGGTGTCAGCGTGCTTGCGCGAAGACGTGCGCCCACCAGATGTGCTGGGCGAGCCGTGCGCCGTGATCAACAGACCGGCGCGGCTATAATCCAGAACGGTGGGCAGGTCTTTAGTCATCGGCGGAATCCGACGTTTGATCGCCTTCCAACAGGCATTCGTGCGCGGGGGTGTGCCAAGCGATGGTGTTGGACAGGTCGACCACTTTGCCGATGATCAACAAGGACGGCGCTTTCAATTCAGCGCGCTCGATACATTCGGGCAGCTTTTCCAAGGTGGTGAGAATGGTGCGCTGATCTTCGGTGGTGCCGCGTTCGATTCCGGCGGCGGGCATGTCGGCGGGCAGACCGGCTTTGATCAGTTCGTCGGAGATTTTTTGAACGTTGATCAGGCCCATGTAGATCACCAACGTGGTGTTGGGATCGGCCATGCTTTTCCAGTTCAGGTCCAGATGCTGGCCCTCGCGACAATGGCCGGTGACGAAGCGCACGCCGGTGACGTAACCGCGATGGGTCAGCGGGATACCTGCATATGCGCCGCAACCCGCAGAAGCGGTGATGCCCGGCACGATTTCGAAATTGACGTCGTGTTCGGCCAAGAACATGGCTTCTTCGCTGCCGCGGCCAAAGATGAACGGATCGCCGCCCTTCAACCGCACCACGGTTTTGTCGAGACGCGCCAGATCGACCAGGGTCTGGTTGATTTCGTCTTGGGGCATGAAGTGATCGCGCGCGGCTTTGCCGGCAAAGATTTTTTCGCAGGTGTCGGGGACCATGTCCAAGATTTCATCGGACACCAGACGGTCGTAAACCACCACGTCGGCCTTTTTCAGGCACGCGGCGGCCTTGAGCGTCAACAGTCCGGGGTCGCCCGGTCCGGCGCCCACGATAAACACACTGACGTCGTTCAAATTCGTTTTTACCTCAGTCAAAGTCGTATCCTCAAAAAAAATGCCGCCGCCGCGATGAGCGTCTCAACCGGCGATTTGCGCGGGCGAAGCTGCGCCGCCGCGTTGTTGTTTCTTTTGGCGCACGAAGGCTGTAAAAGCCTCCGCCCAATGACAGCGGCTGGTCGAGCGCAGGTGCGCATAGCCCGCCACCATATTGTGCATGACGATGCCGTCGTGGGCGCCATCGACGCCCTGACCGCGCAAGACCTCGAATGCGAATGTGAGGTCTGCATCGATATTTTCAAGCCGCGAATGATGAAATTCGTGGGCGGGGACATAATCGCCTTCGAATGCGCACGCTTCATCGGTGACGTTCCACGGATGGTTCTCCGTTGGGCGCAAGTGCACATAGCCGCGCCCTTGCGGACGGTCGTGCATGGTGCTGTCGGCAGGGATCACGCCGACCATTTCATGGCTGTCTTGATGCCACGAAATGGACCGCGATAAATACATCAGCCCACCGCATTCCGCATAGGTGGGCAGACCGGCCTCAATCGCAGCCTTGATGCGGGTGCGCAGGGTCTTGTTGGCTTCGAGCTTTTGCATCTGGGTTTCAGGGAAACCGCCGCCCAGAAACAACCCGTCGCAGGTGGGCAGGTAGACGTCGTTGAGCGCGTTGAAATACACCAACTGCGCCCCGGATTTTTTCAGCGCGTCCAGATCGTCGGCGTAATAAAAGCCAAACGCGGGATCTTTGGCGATGGCGATACGTACATCGGGGCGCACACGCGTGGTTTCGTGCGGCGGCGCGCCTAGGGGCGCGGGCGCGGGGGTGGCGACTTGGGCGGCAATTTCTTCGATGCGGTCAAGATCGACTTGAGCCGCGATTTCTTCGGCCAAGGTGTCGATGCGCGCCCGCGCGGCGGGGTGTTCGTTGCTGGGGATCAGGCCGATGTGACGTTCATCCACGCCCAACTTGGCGTTGCGCCGGATTGCGCCCAACACCGGAATGTCGGTGTAGCGTTCGACTGCGGCGATGAGCTTTTCTTCGTGGCGCGGGCCCATGACCTTGTTCAAGATCACGCCCGCGATGGTGATGGAGGTATCGAACACCTCATAGCCCTTGAGCAGCGGCGCAATGCCGCGCGTGATGCCCGACGCGTCGACGACCAAAATGACCGGCGCGGCGAGCATCTTGGCCAACGCGGCGTTGGAATTGGAGCCTTCCACATCGACGCCGTCGTGCAGCCCCTTGTTGCCTTCGATGATGGCGATGTCGGCCGCGCTTGCGTGCTCAGCGAACAGCGCTTTGATCTCGTCATCCGATTGGGTGTGAAAGTCGAGGTTGTAACAAGGCGTTCCCGCCGCTTCGCCCAGCCACTTGGGGTCGATGTAATCGGGGCCTTTCTTGAAGGTCGCCACGGTCCGTCCGCGCAAAGCCAAGGCCCGCACCAACCCGGTGGTGACCATGGTTTTGCCCGACGACTTGTGCGCGGCGGAAATCAGGATGTGGCCCATGTGGCGACCCCTTGGACCTAAGCGGCCTGGAACAGCTGCGCGCGGTTGCGGGTGTTCCACAGGTTGCGCGCATGTTCGATGGCTTCATCAGGGCTCGACGCGCGGCCCATCAGGCGCAGCACATAGGCCGTGGTGCCGATCACGGCGGCTTCGCCGTATTCATCGGTTTCATCGCCGTACCAAATTTTCGGCAGGCGGGTGATGTCCATGGTTTCGTCTTTGTAAAAGGCGTTTTCCGCGACCAGCGCGGGCCACTGTTCTTCGGATTTGACGCCATCGTGAAGATACTGCACCACCACCGGTTTGTGCGGACGGCGTTCGGCCTCGCCGCCTTCGCCCTTAAACACGGCCATGTGCTTTTGGCCCAACAGCTCGGCGGTGTCGCGGTGGACGTCGCGGTAGTTGGGGTGGAACACGGTCTGCATTTCACATGCGGCGTTGAACGGGTTGATCATCCGCGCAAAGGTGTTGACCGGCGAACGCACGCCGAGGATCGGCTTCAGTTCGATGATCTCTTGCAGGCGCGGCACGAAATTGCGCAGCGGCAAGTAGGCGAAGCTGGTGGCGCGGATGTGCTCGGCGGCCTCAATCATAGATCCGGCGAGGGGGATGCCCAGGGCGCTCAAAGCTTCGCTGGAATACATACGGCCTTCGGTGTGGCCTTCGGTGCCTTGCATGCACACGGTGATGCCGTTTTGCGCTAGCAGCAGCGCCGACAGCAGGTACCACGGCAGCTGACGCTTTTTACCCGAATACGACGCCCAATCGACGTCGACCACCGGGGCGTTGGCGGGAACCGTGAGGGTATCGCGCACCGCGCGAACGAAACCGGCGCCTTCGCCCGCGACTTCGGTGCGCATGCGCAAGATGCACAAAAACGCGCCCAATTGCAGCGGTTCGACATCGCCGGACAAAATCAATTGTGCGGCTTCATACATTTCTTCTTCGTCGAGCGGGCGCGACAGGTTGGGGCCGCGTCCGATGATGCGAATAAACTGGGCAAAAGGGTGCTCGGTGCTCATGACGTCTCAATCCATGTTTTCTGTATCCCCGAATAGCACCGGGGAGGGAGGTCCTAAAAATAGAGGGGACCCAGGCACTATGACCTGGGCCCCCCCGAAAAACCAGTCATTTGCCCCATAAAGTCCCCCGGCAAATGAAAGATTAAGAAGCAATCGACCTTAGGCGTCTTTGGACGCGTGGTGCGGGTCGACCTTGGCGTCGGACAAGCTGGTCGGCATCAACGGCAGGTATTTGATCGCCACGGTGACGATCATCAAAGTCATTGCAATGCCGCTGAGGCCCAACAGAACTTCCGGCAGGCTCGGCGCATAGGCATGCACGGCGCCGTCGAAAAAGCTTGAAGAGACTTCCATGCCCGGAAACAGCTGTAGCGGGAAGGCTTGGCCGCCGACGATGATCACATACATCTGCGCCAAACCGCCGACGATCACCAAAAGTGAGGCGATCACGATGCCCTGACAGGTCCGCCCGGTGGCCGGGTTGAACAGCAACGCCATCGGGAACACGGTGCCCAGGCCGACTTGAACGACCCAGAACAAGAAGGTGTAGATGCCGCCATCCATCAAGATGAAGGCTTCGACACCGCTGTGTTCAGCGGCATACAAGTTGGTCAAGTGCTGGACCACGGTGAAGTAGAACGCGGCGGCGATGAACACGCCCAGCAGATTGCGCATTTTGAACAAGATCAGATCGCCCAGCGGACGGCCGGATGTCTTGTACGTCACCGACACCAAAATGATGAAGAACGCCAAGCCAAACGAGAACGACATGGCGATGAACATCGGCGCCATGATGGCGGCGTCGTAACCGGGGCGGGCGACCAAGAAACCAAAGATCGAACCGGTACCCGTGGTCAGCGCCAAGCGCCAAACGAAAGCGAACAAGCCGGCTTTCTTGGAATGGGGCACCATGCGCCGTTCCATCATCATCCACAGGTACGTCAACACAATGACGAAGAAGCCGGTGTACAGATAGATGTTCCACGCAAAGATGGATTTGAAGTTGTATTTGGTCATCGCCACGATCAAACGGTCGGGACGTCCAAGATCAAGCACCAGTACCATCAAGCCGCCAGCCAACAGGGCCAGCGCAGTGATTGCGGACAGGCGCGCCAGAGGCTTGTAGTGGTATTTGCTGAACACGGACGAGATCGATGCGATATTCAAGGCGCCGGACGCGGCGACGATCAAGAACACGGCAAACACGTGCGGGGTGCCCCACACGATGGCGTTGCTCATGCCGGTAACCACGTGGCCGTGGTGTTCCATGTAATAGGTTGAGCCCAGACCAGCAGCGATCATGACGGCCAACCAGCCGACCAGGGAGTAATAATCCCCGCCCGTGCCTTCGATTTCTTTGTATACGGTTGTATCTACAGCCATGGTCCTCAAATCCCCCGGTAGTGCACACCCGGCTCGACACCAAGGTCAGCGCGGATACGTTGCGTAACGTATTTAGAAACGGCACGCGAAATCTCGGAATTCGGATCGTTGAGATCACCGAACATGATGGCGTTGGAGCCAGCCTTGTTCAGCGCCTCGACGCATGCGGGCTTTTGGCCCTTATCGACGCGGTGCACGCACATGGTGCAGGATTCGACAGTGCCTTTGCCGCGCGGCATGTGCGGCCGTTGGCCGTGCACGTCTTCGTGCACAAACGAACGACAGGAATACGGGCACGCCATCATGCAATAGCGACAGCCGATGCAGATGTGTTTGTCGACCAAAACGATGCCGTCTTCGCGCTTCATCGAAGCGCCCGTAGGGCAAACGTCGACGCACGGCGGGTTGGCGCAGTGCTGACACATCACCGGCAAGCTGGCCTTGGCGCCGGTCTTGGGATCTTTAATGGAAACCTTGCGGATCCATTGCGGATCGGTCGCCGGATTGGCGTCTTTTTCGTCTTTGCCCCAGCCTTGTTCGGCTTTGCACGCATCGACCGCCAAATCCCACACGCCTTCGGGCGCGTTGGCGTCGATCAACATGCCCCAGCGTTTGGCGTTGGTGGCGGGACCGGTGACGGCGGCTTGCACTGTTTGCAAGGTCACGCCCGGCGCCAGCGTGACAATCGCAGCGGCGGCGCCGCCTTTGAGAAGGTTGCGTCGGGACGTATCAACGGCGTTCATAGATTTATCCGTCATTGCTTCGCCCCCGTATTGAGATGTTTTTCCAGGGCTGCAACCAGCGCTTTGTCGGCGTGGTCGGCAGGCAGGGCGGACTGAGAACCAATGCCAGGTTGGGCTGCGCCGCTGTGGCATTGGAAACAGTCGATGGAAACAGCTGCGTATGAGTGGCACTCGGCGCAGAACGGCTTCAATGTGCGCACCTTGCCGCCGGCAACGTCGGGAGACGTGACCGCATGGCAATCGATGCATTCATTCAAGCTGTACTTGTTGCCGCGAATGCCCTCGCGCAGCGTTTCATCGCGCTGGTGTTTAAGGAACTCAAAATGATTGCGGCGCATCACGTCTGTGGGTTCAACGCATTGCTCACCCTTGAACGCCTTCGCCGGTTTGGGCAACGGCACTTCGCCGGCTTGGGCGGAAGTGGCCATAAGGCCACTTCCAATCCCAAAGGCGATAAGGACAAACCCCAAAATCGTGAGGCTCAGAATTCGAGAAGCCGAACGCATTCGACGTTCCTCCTTAAGTCTAGACCGTCTTGTTACTCACCAAGACCCATCTGGATATAGCCGGTCGGGCACACATCGCTGCAGATGTGGCAGCCGATGCACTTCGTGTAGTCGGTGTCGACATAGCGGCCAACGGTGACATCGTCGCGCTTGACGCGGAACACCGCGTCTTGCGGGCAGAAAATCACGCAGTTGTCGCATTCGAAGCACATGCCACAGCTCATGCAACGTTCGCCTTCGTGCTGGGCCTGTTCTGCGGTGAAACCGATCAGGCGTTCTTCGAAGTTGCCGAGAACTTCGTCTGCGCCGATGTGCTTTTCATCGCGCTTGCCGACGGCGTCATAGGTGTAGTGACCCAAGAACAAGTCTTCGTGCGGGATGATCTGCGAAGCGGAACGATCTTCGTAGTTGTGAACCGCAAACTTTTCAGAATCCGTGCCACGTGTGGGTTCGTTGACGAATTCCACGGGATCTTTGTGACGCTGGTGCAGCTCACCTAACAGGTTGAAGTGATGCACATCGACTTTCGGACGACGCTCATCGGGGTGTCCGGCGAGCATGTGATCGATGCTTTCGGCAGCGATGTTGCCGTGGCCGATGGCGGTGGTCAGCAGGTGCGGACGGACGATGTCGCCGCCAGCAAAATGCTTCTCGGTGCCTTTGACTTGATAGACCGGTGTGATGTCCATGAAGCCACGTCCGTTGTCGAGACTTTCGAGGCCGTCGGCCAAGTCGCCCATCTGACCGATGGCGGACACGATCAGGTCGCATTCGATGTCGAATTCAGTGCCTTCGACGGGAACCGGGGTCATGCCGTCCATGGTGCATTTGCACATGCGCAGCGCGGTGGCGCGACCGTTGGCGTCTTTGATGATGTCAACCGGCATCACGCCGCCTTTGATTTCCACGCCTTCGCGCTTGGCGTCTTCACGCTCGCGTTCGGATGCGGTCATCTCTTCGAGCGGGAACAGCGACGTCAGGACCGATTCAACGCCTTCGCGCTGAGCGGCGCCGACCACGTCGTGCGCGGTGTGGCCGAGCACGATGGCTTCGGGACGATCTTTTTCCGCCATGGTGGAGATGTGACCCAAGCGACGGGCAACCGATGCAACGTCGATGGAGGTGTCGCCACCGCCGACCACAACCACTTTTTTGGTGGTGTAGTGCAAACGACCTTGGTTGAAGGCTTCCAAGAAAGCCACGCCGGAGATGCAGTTTTCGGTGCCTTCCCAGCTGTCTAAGAACAAGCCGCGGCCCTTCTGTGCGCCAACCGCCCAGAAGATTGCGTCAAAGTCTTTTTCCAACTGTTCGACGGTGATGTCTTTGCCGATGGTCACGCCGAGTTTGGCTTCAACGCCGGTGTCCAAGATGCGCTGCATTTCAGCGTCGAGGATATCGCGCGGAACGCGGTAGCCAGGGATGCCAAATGCCATCATGCCGCCGAGCTTGTCTTGCTTTTCAAACACGGTGACGCTGTGGCCCTTGCGGCGCATCTGCCATGCAGCGGCCAAACCGCCCGGTCCACCACCGATGACGGCGATTTTTTTGCCGGTTTCGGTTTCAGGCTTGGGCAGGGTCAGGTTGTGCTCGATGGCGTAATCGCCAACGTGCTGTTCAACGCCGTTGATGCCGACTTGGTCATCGACTTCGTTACGGTTACAGCCGTCTTCGCACGGCGCCGGGCAAACACGGCCCATGACGGACGGGAACGGGTTGGCTTCGACCATGCGTTCAAACGCATATTCCTGCCAAGCCTGGCCTTCGACCGGAGATTTATCCATGCCGCGCGCAATCGCCAACCAGCCACGTATGTCGTGACCGGACGGGCACGAACCCTGACACGGCGGGGTGCGGTGCACATAGGTCGGGCACTTGTGCGTCCAACTCGCCTGGAAGATGTCTTCTTGAAAGTCATCCCATTTTTGCTCACCGTCGGTGTAGCGACGCCAATTTAAAGCCTGTTCCGCAGTCATTTTTTTCTTCCTTCTTCGCAAGGGGGCTTTTGCCCCTCTGTGATGATGCCCTGTTTAGCAGGGGGCGGCGGGACGATTGCCCACCTTACCTGTTCGTTTATTCCTTAGCGCCGAGCTGGATCGCATCTCCGACCAGCTGGTGCACACTCACAATCATGTCCATGGAGAAGCCGTAGTAAGGCATCACCTTGGAGAATTGGCTCTTACAAATGGCGCAAATTGCGGCCATGTGCGTGACGCCGTGATTTTCAACAACGTCGTGAAGCGCTTCCATACGCGGCAGCGCGCCCTTGACGCGAAGTTCCATCAAATCGTCGGTCAACAGACCGCCGCCACCGCCGCAGCAGAAGGTCTTCTCATGCGTGGTTTGCGGGTCCATATCGACGAATTTGTTCACGCTCGCCTGAATGACGGCGCGCGGGATCATGAATTGACCGCCTTCGACGTCGCCCATGCGCGATGCGCGGGC